>Ga0315913_1007896_pt1 | contig 12681 bp, 3 predicted proteins | sample MpolsnodulesMG_FD_207736 | JGI IMG/M metagenome (GOLD analysis project Ga0315913, IMG submission 207736) | Medicago polymorpha root nodule microbial communities from Los Angeles, California, United States - small nodules | ecosystem: Host-associated > Plants > Roots > Nodule | place: USA... | reverse complement strand
ACACACCAACTAGGTCAATACCCTAGGACACACCAACACCTGCTATGATGGGTATGGAAACCAATAGAGATAAATGGGAAAAACATACATAAATTAAATAATGAATCATTGTTAAAACTAGTTACAAATGTTTAAAAAAATACATATATGCATTTGTTATTTACATTAGGTATAAATGCATTTGTTATTTACATTAGGTATAAATACAAATGATGTAAAAAGTTAATTTGATCTAAATAAATAACTTTCTAGATCGGTTGAAGTTACAACAAATTGATACACTCGCATGTGGACGAGTTTATCGTCGTAAAAAAAAATCGATATACATGGACTATATTGAATATTGATTAAGTCTTCTAAGGGTTGTGTCGCGTTATTTTTTGGCGATCAAGACTATTTGATTAACGTTTGACTCACTAATTTTTCTCGACTGAACTTTTAATTAATTTTCAAAAGAATGGAAAAAAAGTTCAAACACCATTTTAAAGATTAAGGGTTCGGGGTAAAAATTGTCCTTTGCCTACGTACTCGTGAGGGATCAAAACCTCGTAGTTCGGGGTAAAAATTGACGTTTGATTGGTTGTGTGTTTTTTTATTAGTTTTGAAAAAAGGTTTTAAAATGAAAAGCCAAATGGCAAATGAGAATTGGTTTGTATTTTTTATATTAAAGAAAATAGACTCAGAATGAAATTAAATTGATTAAATATTTGATTAAGGAAATAAAATAAAATAAAGGATCACTTGATTTGGGATTAAGGTTTATTGTAAAAATGTTTTTTGCGACTTTTGTAGTTATTGGCATGTTTTTGTTTTTTTGAATAATAATTAGACTAAATTAAAACTATCGAAATAAGGAAATAAAAGCGTAGGTAATTCGTGGTGACGTTGGATCTCCACAAAGACCATTAACCTAAGCTAGAAACAAGATAAAAGGCATGCACACACGCGCGCACACACATGCATGATTTACATTAAGCCTAAAATACATTCTAAGGTTTGCGAAAAAATAAAATAAATGACAGAAAAATAAATAAGTTATTTATATTAAGCCTAGTTTACATTCTAAAATCCTTGCTGAAAAATAAATGACATAAATAAAATAAAATGCAAAACTTAAAATAAAAATGGGTCACAAGGTGGGGGTGTAGCAGTATGCAGGAAATAAACCGGGCCGTTGATTTGATCAACGGCCCTGATTTGATCAGGAAACAAGGCAACAAAGGCCATCGGATTAAAAAATCAATGGATAAGAGAGCGTAGGTGCATGGTAAGCCATGCACCCTTGCTCACATGATTCGGGGGTCTCTCTATATATATATATATTCCTTATCCCCCATTCCCTTCATTTTTCTTTCTTCTTCTCTTTCTTTCCTCTTCTTCTCGTTCACGCTCCTCCTCTCTCCTCTTTCCCTTTTTTTCTTTCTTTCTTGTACACTTAAAACAACAAAGAAACAAGAGAACTATGTATAAAAGAAAGAAAAAAATGAAAGGGATATACCTTTCGGTGTTGGATCAAAATCGATTTGATGGTGGTGGCCTCGTGGTGGATCCGCTGCTCGGTTTCGTCCGTGGAATGCTTATGCTCGGTTGTTGATTTGAGGCGGTGACGGTCGGACTGCCGTTGAGGTTGTTCTGATTGTTGTTTGGTGGAATTCAGTTTGTGTGATGGATGGTTGTGGGATTCGTATGTATGGTAGAGAGAAATGCCTACAGGCGCGTGTGTGCTGGATTGATAGAGAGAAATGCTGCAAGACTATTACTTTGATAAGGACAAATTTTTTTGGATTTTTATGAATAAATATTAATAATAAAAAAAGATAAAGACTAAAATAATAATAAAAGGGATAAGTTTAAAACAGAAAGATTTTTTTTAAAACAAGATTAATGTTAATTAAAATTTTAAATAAAAGATGGAATTTGAAATTTAAAAATTAAAAGAGAAAAAAAACAAAAATAAAGAGAGAAGAGGACCCGACTCGGAACCAAACATGATGTATTTTAAAATACCTCTATGCCGAATTTTTAACTGAAAATCAGAGATCGATCAGGGTCAGACGGCGTATAAATGTAGGGTCAAACGACACGTGTCAGTGATATCTTAGGTCAAAAATTGGGGTATGACAGGTTGATTGGTAAATACAACAATTTTATAGTGAGAAGAGATTTATTTTAATAGAAAATATGTAATGCTATAAAGGTAGTTTTGGGGTCTATCGTGACGATTGAAAATATCCCAAATCCTCTCGTTCTTAATTATAACATCAAGTTTTCAAATATGAGATGAACATTGATAGTCTTATGTGATTCCTTGAGGCAATATAAAATAGTATCTTGATTCAACAACGTCCCCATATTATCTTGGTGAAATCATTTTCAAGATCCATTAAACGCAATCATCCTAAAACATCTCAAAAGAATCTAAACTATTCTCATGTGTTGATTCTTTCGTCCAATCTTGTTACAATCAATATATAAGTTATGTATATATGTAGTTCATATTTTTACAATGAACGAAAACACCAGGATTGAATTGAAAACTCAAAGTTATAACAAGTAGAGAGAATATGAGTTTAGAAGGATTCGGTTATTAGATTTTCCCTAATCCCACAAGACTACTAGGGATTACTCACTCATGATCATATATAACATGAAGAAGCAATGATAATAATAAAGAAAATATAAAGAGCCATGATTGGATTGAAGTACCCAAATAGCAATCACAAGCAAAACATGAAATTAGAAATATATGAGTTTTACAAGTCAAAATGATGATTGTCATGTCAGCCTCGGGCCTATTTATAACCAAAAGGTCTTGATACCCAATTATAATATTAGATGACCGTCCAACTTATATCAAATTATAAAAACAAACATAAAGGGGAAAATGAGAGATTACAGCCGTAACCCCAAGTTATGGGTGGACGTAATCCTTATTGTTTAACGTAGTAGTCTTCATATGAGTTCCCACGGTTAGAAAGAAGTTTCTTGTTCCCTATATTGCACCATTTCTATGAATTGGCTTTCACGTTCTTCTACTAACAGCTAAGACTACTTTAAGTATTGTTGAATGTTTCCACAAATCAACACAAGTCTTTTTAGCGTGTTTTTGTCTCCACTCACATACTTTCTTGAAACTTCCTAAAACCATCCATTCCAAAATTGAACCAAGTCAAGTACACTTAACTAAATTGCTCTTGCAATATAGACTATCGAAAAGAATAAGCATCTATTTTGATATAGACAGTACCCATCAATTCTTATGTGAATTTGTTCATTCTTGAGCTCCTCATTGAACAAGCATGCCGATCAGCGATCACTCCTCGCCCTTGTAGCCTTAGGCGTCACAACCTACATACAAGTAAGAAATGTTGGATCAAACTCAGTTATGGGACATGATTGACAGTGTGAATAACTTCATATATTTATTCTTCTCGGTTTGTGCTTGTCTCCAAGGTAAATCTTTAATTAGCATGATCCTTTTGGTCTCTTTTAATTAGTAATAATATCTAAGTAAGTGAAGGCCTTACCTTACTAATATTACTCAAACAGTTCATTCGGAGAAAGCTAAAGGTATCAAGAGTATGGTTTTTCACAAATATCATACTATCTTTCGTTTTGTCTAATCTTTGTGCAGTAACGGTCTCATAATTTATAAATATAATATACGAGACCTTTTGTTTGCAGAATCTAATAAAAATAGTTTTTGTTGGTGGATCTAAAATCAAAGATTTAATGACCTTACCTTTAGATCAACTTTGCTTGTCTGCTGATTTTGTTAAAGATTAATTTATTGTAGTTCTACTCGTGTTTTAAATTTTAAAAATTATTTTTGCTAACTAATGTGGAGATTATTCTTCAGACTTTCAAATAGTTTTTCATTAATATGGTTGGAAAAAATATAGACATTGGAAACTTTGTTTTTTCTCACTATGTTCTCATAGAAAATGATTTATTCAAAGCTAATAAAAATATATAAATATTTTATTTTTTGGATAAAAATATTTTCTAACAAAATGATTTTTATCAGCTTACATGCATACATAACTAAAACATCAGAAATAATATAAAATAAATCTAAAACAAAATGGTAGGGTGGCAAAATTATGAAATATTGAATGAATTTTGTTGTAATAGATGGATCATAATAGTCTATTTATAATCCTCTAAAATACCTAGAATAAAATTCAATTAAATCATCCATTAAATTATTTAATTGTAATAATGAAAAAAATCAAATATTATTATAAAAGAAGGCGAAGAGATTGGGTTTATCTAATATAAACCTTCTAAAGGAGTTCAATGGTGAATCATACCATTTTTTAGTAGAAGATGAATTTTCCTTATAATAATAAAAGGAGGCGAGGATATTTAATTTTGATTTTTTTTCTACTTACACCCTGAAATTTTCTAGTTACACCCAAATTTTATTCAAATTTATTGATGATACCAGAATTGCCGTGATGCATCTAATTTATTTTAAAAAATAGTAGTGCTAAAAACACCCTCTTTTCAACACTCTCTCCAACACTCACTTTTTAATTGGCTTAAATCATGGTGAGTCTCACACTTTGGAAATGAGTTCCGCTTAAAATGGTGGGTCATACATTGGTTCTATCCAATAAAAGAATGAGTGGTGAAGAGAATGTTGAAAAAAAAAAGTCCCTAGCATTTCTCTTAAAAAAAATCATCTCTCACTTTACATCTTCATTTGCTCCCCCATAAACATTCATCAATGTGCGACCAATATCAATGAAATTACGTTTCTTAAATGGTCATTTTATGAGTTTTCATGTTTTTTTCAATTTCTTTTAATCGCTTTGTGTTTCAAGAATGTTCTTCCATTCTATTCCAAATCATGTTTTTTTCTTCAATTTTAAAGGTATGGTGTAAACTCAGTTTACATGACTTAAGTAAACTTAGTTTATATAGACTCATTTTTTTCTCTCTTCAGTATCAAAGGATTATATGAATTGAGTTGTTAAAGGTATAGTGAATATACATTCAATTTACGGTAGTGCACACTATATGAGTTTAATCAAGTCATTTTATATAGTGTCATATAGTGAATATTACAATTTAATCAAGTCATTTTTGAATTGTCATATTATAATTTCTAATGCATTATATTCATACTTGCTATGACAGTTTAATCAAGTCATTTTTGAATTGTACCAACAAATTGTTGGCAACATTATTAAAACATGGTTGACGACAGGGTTAAATTTCAGGTTGAAGATTAGTTTAGATATTTTTAAGTAGTATGGTGAATATTACAATATTTTTTTTCGTTAACTGAGTTAAACTTACGAGAACAAATTTAAATGATTTTATTATTAGTGTAAATGAATATTATTAGTTTCGATTTTCGAACCAAACTTTTGGAGGTGAGTTTATTAAGAAATCGACAAATATAGCTGCTGACACTTCTGTTTGGGCGGCTATATCCTTGCCCAGTGTAATGACATGAGTTTACTTCCATAAAAAGGGAAAGAAAAAAAAACACCAAACGTAAGTATGTAATCTTATTTAAGTCGTCATGCCCTAAACATATTAAGATATTTGATGTTTAGAAAATAATTAATTATAAATTATACGAGGAATTTGTTGATCATATGATTAATTTATCTTCCTAGTAATACGACAAATAGTATGATTGATGTATTAATTTAAAAAATCAATTGGAGGTCTAGTTGTTAATTTTTTGACTCAAGATATCTAGTCGTTATGAATAAAGTTATTTTTGACAATTATAAATGAAGTTATTAAAGCTGTAAAAAAAATTATAAAAAATTGTCACTTTTGTCTTAATCTTAAAATACATTTAACTTTGAAATTATAGTTTGTCAATTGAAATTTTTATATTAAACAATAAACCAACTTGGCATAAAGAATAACACAATTATGAGGTAACTATTAGCCATCATTTCTTTCTACTTTTTATTGGTACAAATACTTATAAGTTAGATTATTCTTAAAAACAAATTAAAAAATTACATTGGAGATCGAACTGGTGTGACTTTTTCAATTGGATCAATTGATTTAATCATGTTCGATCAGATGACTAATAAATGATAAAAAAAACAAAAAAATAAATTAAAAATATAAAATAAACACAATTGAAATATAAAAATAAATAAAGAGAAACGATAACGGATGCCCATAAAACACTTTTTAAGAAACTTTTTTTTTAGATAGACGAAATGGCAAAACCATTATAAACTCACACACATAAGTGGAGGTACCGGAGTTTGAACTCCGGTCATAACATCCAACCTAACAATTTCGACATTTTACCAGTTGAACTAGAATTTCTGGATAAGAACCTTTAATAGTAAGTGTTTATGAATATAATGCATTAGAAATTATAATATTATAATATGTATACGATCTATGTATTCAACCCATAAATAAATACAAACAAAAAATAAAAATAAGCTAAATTAATTCAGCAAGCTGATCGATTTCTTGCTCCCAGCCAATTCTATTTAATCTTTTTGACTAATAAAAAAATGAAAAATATAACTCCAATAAATACGACAAATATAAAATGATTAGTTAAATAAATTAGCAAGTTGAACGATTTTCCTCCAATAACAATTGGATGAGATGGTAAAACATCTCTTTCAATTTACTTGAAGATCATCGCTTTGGTCATTAGTGCGGGCGTGGCTCGAAGTTGAAGGGGTTGAATCTTAGGTTATTTCAGATCATTTCTCACAATTTATCCATTATGTAGGTGGTTTGAAATCGCAGACATCTTTATTTCACCTTATATAGTTCCTATGTGTTTGGGTTATATGGAATGATCGGAATGACAGGTTATTTAGGAACAAATAAAGCTCTTTACCACAAATGCTAGATAAAGTCAAATCCTATTCTTTGTGGTGGTTGAAAGCTAGTAATGTTGTTTTTAGCTTCGGTATTCATAGTTGGTAGTCGAACCCATTCTTATGTATGGAGATCGACTGACTGTTGTGTATAATTGACTTGATTGTATTCTTTCCGTGATTGTTTTGACGCACCTTGTACTGTGACAATTGCGGTGTCAGTGTTAATATATTTCATTTTTATTTCTTTAAAAAAAATTACTTGAAGATCATGAATTCAAATCCATGGATTAAGAAATTAATTTCTACTATTGCACTCGAACATTGTTGATTAAAATATAAAAATAAAAAACTCATTGATTTTCTGTTCAGTTGGCAGAGCCAAGCCAACTAATTCTATCCGGTTTCTAAAACATGAGTTTCAATTTTCCACATTTTGACATTTTTTATTATCTTATCGTTTTATAATAAACGGTGTTCCATTAAAAAAGTTCGAAGCAATCCGTACCTAGGTCCACAACTCACATTTGGTGTTGACATAATGAGTGATATATGAATGAGAAATAATATTTAAACAATTATTTTTTAACAATTTTTGTGATAACTTTCTCTTTCATACTCACATTTAATTTTTATTTTTTCTCTCTATTATTTTGATTTTTGTGTCAATACTCATATTTCTTTGTATATTTCAGTTGTCCCACAAGTTGTCAACAAAAATGGTTGTTCAAATAACATTCCTCTATATGAAAATACTAGAGTATTACTTTTTCCATCTTAAGGATTCTCACGCGCCCTATTTTTTTTCTCCAAAAATGCCTTTGAAGTTTCCGGATTTCATAATTCGGAATGGTGTTTTCCTTTGTTAAAGGATGAAAAAATGAGTTACGAATTTTTCCGGATTTTGTAATGCAGAAACTTCATTTTTTCGGATTTTATAATCCAAAAACTTCAAAAAATAGGATGCGCTACATGATTTTTTCGGATTACATGAATGAAAGAGAGGGCTTCCCTCCACCGGCTTTGTCATCAAGTGTGTTAATGGCAATGACGAAACCACCCGCACATCATTGGCAAGAACATTCTTAAAGGGCTCAAAATCATATATATCAGCAAATTCACTGCAAAACAAAACCAAAACCAAGAAGGAAAAACATCATAAATTACAGAAAACTCTCTTCTAGCATTCACAAATAAGGAAAGAAATTTAATCAACATTAATGAAGAAACATAACCAGTGTCAAGAACAAAAAGATTGAAACTATAGCTAGAATAGAACCATGCTTAAAGCTTAAGCTCCAAAATTGTTCTTTATGAAGATTCAGTCCAAATCTGTAACAGCTAAATATATATCCAAATTTGGTCTTCATCAAACAATATTGAAATAATATCAATCTATGCTTAGGCTTAGATTATGCTCCAATATTGGTCATTAGGAAGATTTAAGCATAAAATTGTAACAACTAAACCTTACATAAAACTTCATTCAATAAAATCATCACAAACCATGAACAAGAAAAATAATATAGTTTACCTTTTATCTCTCCAAATGACATTAACTTGCAAAATAGGAACAACCAAAGCAGCACAAAGAGTCCTAGCAATAACACCCTGTTTTATTGAAAAAATAATGCAGCGCACCCTACTTTTTTGAAGTTTCCGGATTACAAAATTCGGAAAAATGAAGTTTCAGGATTACAAAATCTGGAAAAATTCGTAACTCATTTTTCACCCTTTAACAAAGGAAAACACCATTCCAGATTATGAAATCCGAAAACTTCAAAGGCATTTTTAAAAGAAAAAAAAAAGGGCGCGCGAGAATCTCATAGGGTGGGAAAAGTAACACTAAAAATACTATGGTCATATTTTCTTTGGTGACAATATACGGTAATCTAGTTATGTCTACGTTCTTAAAATACTTGTATATTGTCTTATGTATTTATATTTTATATTTAGAAGTGAAAGTTATATATTTTTCGGCCTCACAACAGAAGTCACTTTAGTAAAAGACATATATAGATTAAAAAAGTTCTTGTAAAAAAAAAAATATATAGATTAAGAAATACAGTTTCTTATAATTTATAAAAATTATGATTTAGTTTACCATATTACCCTTTAAGTAAAAGAGAGGTGATTTGAATTTTAAAAAAAAACAGTAAATCGTTTAATGGAGGGAGTAATAAACATAAGTAAGAGCAGCCTTAAAAAAAACTTAAATAACAAGATAATATTTGAATTTTTTTTCTTCTCGAAGTACAACTTGATTGAAAATCTATCTATTGTCGCTTTTTGTTTTGTCATATCCTGACTTTTCCATGCCAAGCAAAAATTCAAACAATAAAAAAGTCTTCTAGTGATCATGGAGTAACCAACCAGGGCAAATCCATCTAGTAATTGAAATGGGTGTTCCTTGGTGGCACTGGCATTTGACTCGACTTAGTAGTGGGTGAAGATAGCCCTATTGATATCAATGTTGTTCTTTAGGGAAGGTCATCCGTGCGCCTTACCATACAAAATTATTGTTTTGAGATGATTCTGATCTTTGACGTATCTCTAACTAACTCATGCGTTTCATGTCGGGTTTCATGAAAGCCGTTACAACGAGCTCATCTATATAAGCGTGGCATCACCACCACGCCCATGAATGATCACACTTAACACTTTTTTTCACACTTTTTCCTCCTCAATCACATTATGACTTACACGTCGTAGCAGTTTCTTATTTTGTAGGTTTCTTTCTACGACGTCAAGGGACAACCTCTGCAATATCAGAGCTCATCCTTCATCGTACCAGATTATCGCTAGCATGAACGTCAAGATCGCGTCATTCATCCTAATTTTATTCCCGGACAAATCAATTTTTATTTGACAAAAAGTAACTTGCAAACAAAAACACAAGTGTGAAACATGCGAAACAAAAAATGTTGTCATTTGTTTTGAAGTGTGGCATCATAGTTGACATATATTAACCTTTTTTTTTTGGACAAGACATATATTAACTAAATAAAAATTATAATTTCTTTTTAACGTTTAGTACCTTGTACGATATTCTTTTTATGACTGTACGACATTGTTTGTGACCAAACTGATCAATCGATAAATAATGCTACATACAAAAGGATAATCGAGACACTAATTTAATAACAACTTGCGTTAGTACCAGAAAGGAATAACAGCAACTTGGTTTTGATTTGGTCTAACAAGGGAAAAGTACTTACTATTTCCTCGGTCTCTAACCTTTTTTATACATTATTTTGGATACATAAAAAGAAAATTAGGTAGGCATAAACCCATTTATCTTTAAGAGAGTAAGTGTAAGAAAAAGAAAGTCTATAACACTCATCTAAAAGTAAAGTGTATTTATTTTATTCTATTATACATTTTGTATAATTATGCTAACTTGTGCTATTTGAAATTAGAAAATAAAACTAGAAATTTAATGCAAGGATTTCAAAAGAATATTATGCAGTTTCATGTTTTTTATCTTAGGTTTTAAGTGGTGTCTCATGTTCTATAATAGTTTTATATTATGCGTAATTTGTCTCTAAGATTTGAACACCTTCTCACCTTGCACTAAAACTCTTTACATGCATAAAATCTTTTGCGTCTTGCTGAAAATAATCCTTGGATGGTTTATGGGTGTTTTGTGTTTTTTCAACTCTTTTAAAAGGGTTTTTGTGTATTTGAATTGATTCAAAAGTCATAACTGATTTGAATTCATTTTGAATCGATTCATTTTTGCACAAAATGATCATCGAATCGATTCAATCTTCATGGAGTTCATCCATATCACCGATTTGATTTTGATCATATAGTTTCTAACTTGTCTTTTACATGATTGCACTGATTTTTCGACTGCACTGAAACACAATCCTTGTGTATTGAAATCGTTGTTTTAGTTAGAATAGTAGATATATTTTTTAAAACACCGTATGCAATTTTTATTTTATTTTTTTACAAAAATATATATAGTTTATACTTTTATTAGTGGAGAGAGTATTAATGTGTCATCTATGTGCTTTTTTATTTATATATATATATATATATATATATTGATTTTAATTCAATTTGTTCATTTTAATTTAATAATATTTATAGTAGTCGGGAAAAATTGGTTTAGAAAAATATCAACTAAAATTTCTAGTTTTTTTTAGTAATAACTAAATTTTATAGTTAGTTTTTAAAAAGTAAATAATTGAGTTTTTTTTAAGGAAGTAAATAATTGAGTTGTTAATAGTACACAAACATATTTATCATAATCAAATCATAATAATTAATGAATTTAAAATTAAAACTGTTCGAGGGTAATTTTGGTATATAATAAAACTACTCAAATAAAAATAATTATATTCCCTTAAAATAGATATTCAAATTATATTCTCTCATTTTAATCCATCAATAAATTCTTTTTTTCCTTTTGCACACATTATTTCTTTCTAATAAATTTTATGTATTATCTTTCTTCTATAAGAAATGATTGTTAGTTAAGCATAAAATATGCAAGGTCCGGGGTTCAAACCCCGGCCACCACAAAAAAATAAAAATGATTGTTAGTTACAATCTCTAGCCGAATTTATTAAAAAAAATATCTTTATCCAACAAATTTTTATTTTCTTACACACCCTTTATTTCTCTTTCAAAATTTCTTACCCTCTTTTTTTTTTGGAACATTTATGGAGCTTTTTTATTTTCCTATCAAACTTGTTGTTTTATTTTAAACTCAAAGTTTTTAACAATATTATTCATTTTATTTATAAAATTTCAATTCTTCATAAAACTATTATTATTATAGTAAGAAAGTTTTGTTTCATAAAAAATTTAAATTTGCAAAAAAAACAAAAAACATACTTTGATCAAAAAATACTAACTTAAATTTTTCAAATAGATAACAATAATTAATTCTATAAAACGAGAGTAAGCACACGTAATCAAAAAATAGTATAATTAACAAATTATACATTTAAACTATAAAAATGACTATTAAATTAAAGCACAAATTATACATTTAAATTACTTAAATTATGTCACCGTAAACTTAGTTTAGTTAACAAGAACAATACATAATATGTATAAATTCCAATATTTCAACATCATCATCAGCTGCCACAGCAAAAAAAACCTAAACTATACTCCAATCTCAAATATTAAAAAAGAAACGAAACGTGTATTAAAAAAACGGTACGACCGTACGATAAAAAAATGTCCGTATAAGAGAATATGACCTCCGAGATTCGCGGCTTGCTGAAGACCGAACATAAATGTCTCTTTCATTTCAATTTCATAGTTACGGTATTTTTTTTAATCAAAAGGATAAGAATAAATTTTTCAAACATATTTGGAATATTATGTAACAGGGCGGTGCCTCTCATATGATTGAGGTAAAAAAAAAGTATTCCATAAGAAGGGGGCTTAGTCTTTTATTAGGACTAGACAATTGACCGTGCTACCGCACGGGTCCAACTGAGAAGAAGTTAAACGAAGAATTTTATGAGTGCATTAAACAAATTAAGTCAATAGAAGTAATGTAAAAATCAAAAAGTCATGTCCATTTCTACGATAACCATTAGAATACAAAAATAGATTGTAAAATACACTTGAAAAAGGTTTGGACTTTAATAATCAAGATACATTACGAAAGACTTCGTGATAAACAACGTTTGACGTCGTATCAGTATTCTCTCCATCTCCATCAACGATTAGAATTTTCAAACCTTGTTTCGAAGTGACTCTTGAGATTGCAACGTACAACTAGAGCTGTCAAAACGGGCTACCCGGCCCGCGTCGGGCCGGCCCATGACGGGCTCGGGCTTTGGCGGGCCGGGCCAAAAAGGCCCGGAAGATAAACGGGCTCAAA
>Ga0315913_1007894_pt1 | contig 12684 bp, 10 predicted proteins | sample MpolsnodulesMG_FD_207736 | JGI IMG/M metagenome (GOLD analysis project Ga0315913, IMG submission 207736) | Medicago polymorpha root nodule microbial communities from Los Angeles, California, United States - small nodules | ecosystem: Host-associated > Plants > Roots > Nodule | place: USA... | reverse complement strand
GTATAGGAACTAAAGAATTATTTAAAGCAACCAAAGTTATGAGAATATTATGAAATAAGGTACCGGATTAAGAGTAGATTGCTCTCTAAAGTTTTCCTCCAAAACTTCTGATTGTTCTTTTGTGAGCCTAAGTTTCTTCCTTGGGTTACAATCTTTATCAACAATTTCTATCCTTGTAATTGGCACCTTTTCTATCTCCACCTCAAATTCCTCTCCACTCTCCTTCTTGATGCTACTGGAATTTGAAAATGAAGACTCTATGTTTGGAGAAGTAAATTGAGTAGGTAAATTTTGATCACAAGATTCAGTCTTTGATGTTGAATGTTGAATTTTTGTGCTGTCTTCATCCTCTTCATTTGATGGTCCTAATGTAAGCATTGGATAAGCCTTAATGCATTTTGGTGGATTCTCCACTCTTGTCTTCTTGCTTTCTCTCTTCCTATGGTCATCAAAATGATCATGAAGGGCAAGACCTAGATCAAGATCAAGTTGAAGCCATGTGTTGGAGGTATCATCAAAATTCATGATATATAATATAAATTTGAGATTTACAAAACCTTGAAGAAAGTTGTTGAAGGAGCTTGTAGGTTGCAATATTCTTTTGAGTATATGTTATTTATAAAGCATATAATATGAAAAAGAGAGGATGTGAAATAGGAAATGATAGGAATGGAGATACTTGTATTTAGTGTGAATGTGTGAGTTAATGAAGAAAATGTTGATGATTATTAAGATTTAGTGGGGGCTAACTGATTTGTTTATTTTTGTTATTATTAGGCAAGAACTAAAAGAATAAATATGTGGATAAATATAGAATCTAAATGTGGTTAGCTCTTGTGGAAGTTATGAAATTTCCATTTCACCTTTTTTTTGGGCTCATGGGTTGACTAAGTGAAAGATAATGAGTCATCCCCTTTTTGAAGTAGAACAAGTTGTGCAAAATAACAAGCATGATGAAGTGTACATGGTATATGGAATACGTGGAATCACGTGAAAAGTGGGTAGCATATATAATCGGAGAGAATATCTCTTGGCGTTTTAGTCTTTCTCTTTTTCATTTTCGTTGTGGATTGTTTTTTAAATAACTTTATTGTTAGAAATCCACCTTTTTATGGTTAAAAATCACTTTTTCATTGATAAACTTAGCACATCGGTTTGAACCTATTCCCTACATATATATTCTTTTTGGTAAGTAGTCTAGTGCCAAGAGCTTACACAATTTAATTGTGCAGAAATAGGGTGTCTGGAATTCAAACATCGGTCCCTGTATATAATATACAATATCCCTACCAACTGAGTTAAGCTTATGGAAATAATCTCTACATATATTTATCGAAACTTTTGAAGATTTTTTTAACATGTTGGTATCATAGAATTTGGTTAAATATGCATCTCTCGTCCAATTATAAGGTTATGCCATTTGGGATTGTTCAATTATAAAGCGGTTATCTATATATTTTGAGGCATTTACATATATTTATAGATAACATTTTAAAATATTGATTTATGTTAATATTTTTTATATTCACATAAAATTTAACGACAAAAGTTTATCACATTGATTTTCTTTTTAGGGTTTGTCTAACATGTGCAACATTGCACATGTTAAAACAATTAATAGTAGTAACTTTTTCTTGGAAAACAACAATTATTTATTCAAAAGTTTTATATTAATATTAAATGTACAAGTTTCAATACAAAATTTCTATTTTAAACTTCTTAACATGTGCAAATTTGCACATGATAGAAAAACCCTTCTTTTTAAAGCAAAACATAATGATATTCATGCCTACAATAACAATATCCATTTCTCAAAATAAAATAAAATACAATAACAATATCCAAATATCCATACAATTCATTTCTAACAAAAGAAAAAAAAATTAAAATTAATCACATCTAACAAAAATAGAGTTCCTTGATTAAAACAAAAAAAAATAGTATTAACGGTTTGTTTTAGAGGAGAATCGAAGAATCACACAATAATATTGTAGTGTTAGATGTTTTTTTATTGAAGTTGAAATGGTAGTATGATTATTTATGTAATTTACTTATTTTAATAGAGATATGAATATATGCGGATGCAGATACTATCAAATCCGCATTCGTATCCGTTAAATAACGGGAAGTTAAAATATATGTTTATTTTATCCATGGATATTCATTATGGCATCTTTCTTGTATTACTTGTGAAATTTTATCCCACATATATGCAGTTGCGAATTCGTTTGTCATCCTTAATTAGTGGTAGCTAGCATAGCCATATGCGTTCACACCTTCTGAGGATCACCTCAATTATAATTATTTTCCGTTTTACATTTGTAATATAAAATACATGAAAGAATAATTTCAACGGTTTAGTCTAATGACATAAAGATAAATCTTGCATCTGAATGTTTCGGGTTCGAGTTCCACTAATGTCATTTGAGGAAGGTAAAAGTAAATACCTTTATGAGGAATGATAATTAGACACAAAATTTTAGACACAATATCAACACTATGGGCAGTTTTGTCATTTCAACCTTAAGTCAAGGGCAGTTTTGTAAAACCACTAAACACCATCTTCTTTTTCTCTAACCCGTGCTCCATTCTCTCTTATGTTTCTCTCTGAACTGAACCACAACCACCATCCTCATACCACCTCCGTCCTCCCACCACCACCGTCACCATCCTTCCACCCGACGACCCTCGTCCCTTCTCTCTCTCTCTCTCTCTCTGAAATTTCACCGTCCTCAAATCTCCCACCACCGTCCTCCCCGCCACCACCATCCTTCCACCATCAGCACCGCACCTCGTCCTCACAACCACCATCATCCTCATCAGTCACCACCCCCATCGACCTTCACATGTCGTTCAGATCTAGATGTTGTGCCGACTGTCACAAGCTGTCGGAGAGAAGTCAGAGAGTGAATGTTGCGGGGTCGGAAGCTAATCGGAGAAGAAGCGGAAGCTGAGTTTGGTTGTGTGACAGAGAGAGAAGAGGGAAAGAAAAATAAAATAAATAAAAAATGAAAAATACCGTATAGGTATACGATGGTGTCGGTATTGTGTTAAGAAGTTTGTATTCATTTATCATTTTACCCTTATATACGTTTTTGAGTTTGATGTTTTTCTACTTTAGATCGAGACAGCATCCCTCACTTTAAATTCCTTTTATAGAAAAAAGTCATTACTAATTGATAAAGATAATTTAATAAAATCACTTTTCTTTTTGTGTCTAAAATTGTCAAACACATGCATAGGTTATTATGACACGATGGAATATACTGCTCAAATGTGTTCCGTGCTTTAAGGCCGGTCGACCAGTTGGAATTTTGATTTGTGCTATTATATTTTCTTTATTCCTTGCCAAACCGCCCATGTCACTCAAAGCCAAAACTTTTGTCTGTATTTAGAAATAATCATTCATTAGTTTTGATTGTAATCTATACGTAATCATTTTACTACCATTTGTGCCTTGCTGCCTCTGATTAGTTAGCATTGCTTTTATATGTTAAGTTGAAACTTTTTTTTTTTTTTTTTTGAGTAATGTTAAGTTGGAACTATTGACTAGCTCATTTATTGATACGTGATTCACAACATATTGCAAGTAACGTGTCATGCTTCAATTTCCTTAAAGATACGTGATTCACAACATATAAAACAACATGTAAAACAGTATTTGACCAATTTAACCATTTTATATACAAAGTAAATCATGTTGATTAAGGATGATTGAAGTGGCTGAAGCCCACCAACTAGTCAACTACAACAAATAAAAATTAAGTGGGGAGTAGAAACTCTACCTGAATCAACAAAAAATATTTGTGAACTTCCCTAAAAAAAAAATTAATTATTTGTGAACTATAGAGAGGAGGATGACCATAAAACACAATCACTCTATATAGTCCACGCACCAAATCATTTGCGCCTTATTTGCCTCTCGATACACATGATAAATATGAACATGTTAATCTTCCTAGAGTCCAAATTAGTAGTAATAATTAATGCATCAATGGAAGTGTGATCTTGTAATAAAAATGAATTCGTTTAAATGTAGTGGCTTAGAGTTGATAACATAGTGGTGCAATGGAGAAACAAATGAAAAGGGTCATGATTAATCTTGATATGTATCATCCTCCCCGGGTTGAATAGAACTCACCCTCGAGTTTAAATCTAGTGTCATGCATCGATAGGAATGGCATCATACCCTATTGTATCTTGATATTTTGGACTAGTCGAAAAGCTCACTAGACAACACTTACTGACTTTTACTTCACTAACTTTGTTAAGTCATTGTAATTTGTATAGATGTGGATGATTTTGGTTTGGAAGCTCTAATTTACTGGCCATATAGTTAAACACCACATTCTTATAATTTGTATAGTAGTGCAGTTGGTGTCCAATCTATTGTGTATTAGTCAACATTTTCCTTTATACATTATGTCTAGGTTCTGCTTAATCACCAAGGATTCACCGTGATCAACAACAATGATCTCTTCATCGTATAATTGCTTTTATAATTTGACGACAATGATGTTGACTTTTGTCCTTCTAGTATTTCGTTATATTCAAAGCTTGTTATGTAGTTTGAAATAAATCAACAAACTCATATTGCTGAAGCTTTCCTTCAAAATCAAGAATAACTACCTTGATGTCATTGTCTCTAAATGACTTCTTTATATCAACGAATTCTCAATGATGATAAGTCACTAGTGGATTCGTTAATATATGATTATATGTGTTGCACTTACATTCGTTCTTACTCTGCAGTCGTAATTTCTTGTAACTGCTTGATTTGTCTTATGTTTTTCATTTGAATTTCTCATAGAGTTTGCTAGTTTTGTCTTCTTGTAGGCATTTTTAATGGGTAAAATGGAAATAAGCACTCTCTTACTAGAATAGTTATTGTAGAAGGTAAATAATGCACCAAGTAAATTCTAGACATGCACATTCACATTAGTGTAATCGCCTTCTAGTAAATAGGATAATTGTTTTTTGATGTAAAAGATCAAAGTGTAAGCAATCACATAACATACTAAGAATTTTTAAAGATGAACATTTTCACTTTTATTGGCAAGGAACAACAAAATTGTAAAAAATAATGAAGTGAAGGGTAAAATTGGAAGAAAAAAGATTACACCAAAACAAAACATTTTTTTATATAAGGTCAAAATAAGGTTTTTCTTAGGGTCCAATATTGTTACTATTATTGTGGTTTATTCATCCTATTGTTATGGATTGTTCCTATTCTAATGAGATTTAACTAATTTTTTATTTGATATTTTAAATAAAAATGATAACATAATTAAGTAAAGGGGTAAAATTCGAAAGGAAAACCCAGACCAAAAGAGTATGTTTCCTTTATATATTTGTTGATTAGCCCAACTTGATGAGAAAGATTACAAACAAATTTATGGAGAAGGTGTTTCCAGTGAGAACGAGGAAAAAAGTGTAGGAATTACTTTTATGTTGAGTTTTTGAATCTACATCGAACAATTTTATCTACGGACAATATTAGTTCATCTCATCACTCATTATATATATAAGATGTATCAAGTGAGTTAATAATATAATCCTCTCATCTCTCACAATAATCCTCCTCTCACTTGATACATCTTCTACATACATACATATATTGCTAGAATCCAGACATGCTTTCTCGTGTCTATCTGATGGCTCTTTTTATCACGCTAACTCATGTAAATTATAAACAATTTTTTTGTTGAAAATTTGATTTTGATTAAAGTTATTGGCATAAATGTCCGTAACTTTCAAACTATAACAATGTTATTGGTCACATGTTCAACTTTCTTTTATGGCAATTTTCAAATTTTTTAGCAAATAGTTGGAATCGCGGTCAAAGGAAGTATTGACTTGGTCGGTTTGTAAAAACCGACGGGTCATCGGTTTTCATCAGGTTTGGCCATTCTTGTCGGTTCACAGCGGTTTAACAACATGTCCGATCCATTGTGTAGTTTGAACCAGGCACCCCATCGGTTCTCGATTGGACCAATTCGATCGGCCGGTCTGAGCTGGTTTTTAAAACTATGGACACCACCAATCTAACAAATATAATATAAATTATTATCTTTTCAATGACATCAAAGTCCCTTATCCTCCTTTATATTGTTATAGAATAAATTTAGCTCATTTTTTAATTGATAATTTAAATATATATCTATAACAATATATAAAGGGAAGACACCTATTTAGATTGAATTTTTCCTTCTGATTTCACCACTCATTTAAACTATTTTATCATTTTTATAATACCATTTGAATTATCAATTCAAAAATTAGTTAAATTCCATTAAAATATCAATTATCCTGTCTTCGTGAGTTTAACTTAGTTTATAGAGACAACGCATAATATATGCAAGGTCCAGGGTTCGAACCCCGAACATAAAAAAAAAAAAATAGCAATTATCCACAACACAGTAGGAAAAACAATCCACATTATAAAAATGATAATTCAAAAAGTCATTCTCTCTTAACAGTCTTGTACTGTATATTGTGTTGGTATGCATACAAGACTCCTCATCATGGTGACAATATAACGAATACAAACAATTTATGTTTAAAATTTAAAGATCTCAGACTGCAAATTGGAGACCATTATTATTACTGATCTTAGAAATTAGAAAGACCAACTTAAATGGGTGTAGTGAGCTCTAGCTTATGTAAAGAGTGATCACATCACATCCTCCCAAGGAGACCTTTCCTTTTTTGTTGTGTTTTTTTTTACCATTCGTATTTATTTACCCAGAGAGGAATTTGCCGATTTGAGCAAATAGGAAAACTCTAAATTATCTTCTTTTTGTCTATTCATATTTGTTGTTGAGGAAATGCACTTAGATCAAACCAAAAATGCCTTGGAATATTACTATAGACCATCAAACTAATTTTATCAACACATGATAACTTATCTTTAACAGGAATAGATATGTACTCATTTATATGAAATCTCTGATATAAACATTTGCTTTAATTTTTTTGAAAAGTATATATGGTATCTTCAAATTTTTCAGCTCATATAATGCTTTTTTTATCAACCAATCAAAATGGATCATGACTCATTTATTTTGTATTAGCCAATCAAAATGGATCATGATTCATTTATTTTTCATTAGCCAATCAAAATTGATCATGACATGATTTTTCTTCTTTTATATAGACAAATTGTTTTTCATTACTTTCATCTACCTCTTCCTCTCATAAAAAAACCACTTTCAACCACATTATCTTTTCTTTTATTTGTTTATTTCCTTTTTTTTTTTTTTATTGTTTTAGTGTTTGAATAACATTTCTTATTCTTATGTTACTTTTTATTGTGATTTTGTGTGTGTGAAGGATATTGTGATTTCTTATTCAAAATTGGTATTTATATGTTCTTTGTCTTTTATCGGATTCTTATTTTGAATTTGGAAGCCAATCAAGAGAAAAGAAGAAATGCATCACATATCAATTAAAATATATATGAAGTATTTAGTTTTATGTAGCATTTGTTTTTGGAAATGATGTTTATCAATTTTATTGATTATTGATATTTTATTGTTATAGAGCTATAATCAACGTCATGTATAACATAAAGTTTTTGCCTTTTTCCAAACATCATGCCTTGAACTTGAGGAATCCATGTTTCGTCTATCAAATACCTATGCTGGAACATACTACCTCTGTCCCTAATTATAAGACTCTTTTGTGTTTTTTCTGTCTCTTTTTATAAGACCCCTTTAAAATTTCAATGTACATTAATTATTTCTTTACCACTATTTTCCTATTTATGTTGCATATTTTTCTGTCATATATAATAAATACTTTATGAAAACATCTACTAATTCCCTTTCATAAAGGGTAAACATGTAAAACAATAACAATTGTCAACAAAATTAATTCAAAAATCAACTTTCTTAATTCCCGTGTTTTTCTCAAAAGGACACTATAATTAGGGGTATTTATGTGATAAAAAAAATTATGTCACTATTCCCTGCTTAAAAAAAAACATGTCACTGTTCCCTCAAAAAAACTAATGCCACTATGAGCATGTTTAGAAGGACTTTATTGATTTTTTTTATTTTTTAATATACACCGTGTTTTAGTTTTTTCATTATTGTTTGGACCATTGTTTTTTAAATTTGTATTTCCAAGAAATCATATAATTCTATAAAAAAAAAAGTATATCATATAAGTTAATTATTACTAATATTAATTGTAAGAGGAATGCTAGCAACACTCACTTTTGAACACTCTCTCTAACACCCACTCTTTTATTGGTTTAAATCATTGTGAGTGTACACTTTGGAAATAGAACCCACACAAAGTGGTGGGACATACATGAATTTCATCCAATAAAAGAGTGAGTGTTAGAGAGAGTGTTCAAAAGAGAGTGTTGCTAGCATTCATCATTGTAACAAATCAAAGTAAATAGAGAGACTAATTTGTCACTCCTCATAAAAATGATAAGACTAATTTGACTATTATGTTTTATCAATGACAGAATTGAACTGTGAGAAAATTATGACGATTAAATTAGGTCTTTACCCGATTTTCATCCCACCTCATCAAAACTCTCCCAAAAAAGAGTTTATTTTTCTGTCTTTCTCTCTTCCATCTTAATCCCAAACAAAGCCTTAAGGCATAGCCGAACAAACAACATGTTAGTTCGACTCACTTCTGGCGTGGCCATGTGATTTTCTTCTTTGTCTACCAACTTAACTAAGTTGAGAAAAATATCATTAAACATGATGCAAGAAATACCCGACAAGATGGAAGTTAAATATGATGGATAAGGACAGAATAATAACTGAATCAAAGAACATGTCAGTTTTCTTTTTAATTCACACGTCAAAAGATCCAAGAACAGGAATACAAGGAATAATCTTGTAACTGATTGTGATTGTCTTTGTTGAAAGCTGACGCATACCATTGTCCTCTTACTATCAAACTCAAGGCATCAATAGCCACGAACCAATAATAAGTAACATAAGAAAAATAAATTATGGACTATGCTTTTATACATCAAATCATGTATTGATTTTTTTTTTTTTTTAACAAGCCAAAATAAAATGCTTTAATAACAAGGCAAATCATCCCGCATAAGGTGTACAAAGATGACAGCACCAAACCAATTTACAAAGTTATTGATGTCGTAAAAGCAAAAGCATTATCAAACAGCAAAAACAAAATTAATTACAAGTGGACACACATACACAAAAGAGGATGTTTCCACCATTCATGAAAACTGTAAATGAACGTCACCTGTTTTGATTTCATCCACAAGAAGGAATTGAGCTTAACCTTCTCGATGAGAGCTGATGGGTCTGAAGCCATATTTTTAAAAATACGATTATTTCGTTCCTTCCAAAGAACGCAAACACATGCAAGCCATATAATTTTAAAGAAAATGTGTGAAGATCGCGTTATACCCGCCATATATGAAAACTGAACAAAGTGATGACTAAGAGTACTAGATGCAACGAAGACGATACCAAGCCAAATCCAGACATGATGCCAAACACTGTCAGATGTCGCACATCCTAGGAAAAGATGATGTGCCGTTTCTGAAGTCTCGCAGTTTGCTAAACACGCTAGATCAGTATTGGGAAGAATGCATTTGAAAAAAAAGGACAATATTCTATGCGTCTCAAAATCAGTTTAGAGGTAAGCATTTGAAAAAAATCACATAATTGTGCACCTTTTAATGTATGATTTCTATTAATTTGCGCTGCTTAGATTTAAATTTTTTTACAATTTTGTTTTGCTTAGATGCTCTCACTTAAAAAAAAAACATATTTGTTTTAGTGGCAAGCATAGAGAAATAAACGCTTTAGAAATACACATGGCATATTAGCCGGCCCTAGTTTTTTAGTAAGAGAAACTTCAACTTCTCTCTAAGTTTTCTTTCTCTTTCACTCGTCGAGGAGGGGTGGTTTTAGGTCATTTTTTGACCTAGAATCACCCACCCCTCTGCATCCTTTTCTCTTTTCTTTCAATCTAAATAAGTGATTTCCACATATATCAAGTGTTTTCTTTTGTGTTTTTTTGTGATTTCGTCGTCTGAGTGAGGCGTTGTGTTGTTTGTCGTCTTGTGCGGCGTTGTTTAATTTCGCGTCTTGTTGCTGTGTTCGTTTGGTTCATAATGAAAGATCAGCTTCAGTCAATCACAGATTCAATCGATGATTTGAACGCCAACGTTGCAGATCCGGAAGCATGAGTATTCTGGTGATTTAGATTTCATCATATTTTTTGTAGGCATTTTGCCGTTATATGCTATTAACTTGGGTGCTGTGAGTTTATTCGCAGATTCAACCTTTACGTTTTTAACGATGTTGATTATGATGTATTCTATCAATTCGAATGAATGGATATCGTTTTGTTTTTGTCAAAAAAAAACGCTTTAGACAAAGGGTCAACTATTATTTTAGCGATTTTAGTTTATTTGATAAGGACATTATATTATATATGTAAGCGTAAAAGTTTGAACTATGGGTTATTAATTTATTCATCTTAAAAGTGAATTTCTTTTTACTAGACTATCGAACAAAAAAGGACAAACTATTAGGACTCCTATTTTTTAAAACACCTAATTTGTTTGAAAGTGTGTTTTTTTTATGTTAACAGATTATCTCTACGTGTAATTGCAAAGATTAATATCTTGAATTGGATAAGATTGTAATGGGTAAATAAAAAATATCATTATTGTGTTTCCAGACCTGAATTCGAATCCATTTTAAAAGTGTATTTCTAAACAACAAATCAAATTTATTTACTTTTTTAAAAGTACTTTAAAAAAAATCATTTAGTCGTATGAGAAGAAAAAAAGTGTATTAAAAAATTTCTCCCTAACAAATTTTATAAGAATAATATTGTGTTGTTTGTCGTTTTATGCGGCGTCTTTTTATTCCCCGTTTGTTGCGATGTTTATTTTATTCCTATTAAAATTATTGAAAGATTAATTATTCAATCAATGATATAGACGTCAACGTTGCAGATCCAGATACATGAAGTCACTTTAATTTTATCATATTATTTGTAAGCATTTTTTTCTGGAGATCCATCATTTATGTTTTAAACGGTGTTGAATGATATCTTCTATTAATTTGAATATCTTTTTTTATTTTTTTATTTTTATAAATAAAGTCTATAAGGACGACATTTGGATTTCGGTAAGGAATATATAACCGAACAAACTGCACGTTGGTTGAAGCCAATTATAGCATGACCATGTGATTTTCTTCTTTGTTTTCTTTTTGGAAAATTTTTGACAAGATTGGAAATAGTTGCTGTCATGTGATTAGAACCCAAACACTTCCATCATGCTATGTAAATTGATGCAAATTTCAGGTGGGCTACAGGATAATGTGTCTTTACTTTTTTCTTTACTCTATCTAAATTTAAGGTCTATCGTGGAAAGGACAATTTATGAATGGGTTTGGTCGGTATCAATTCATGTTTAATGAGAGCAAAAACCAACCAAAACTAGCTTATAATCCAATTATATTAAAACAATATGCATTTGTCACTTATACAAAACAATTTAAACACCATAGACATGAAGAGGAATCCAAAACCAAAAGAGAGATAAGACATAAAAGTATTTATTTTTAGTTACCCCATTAGACAACACTTGTCTATATATATAAAGAGGCTATCCTTGCTATTCTAAGCAACTTTCACAAAGACACGACATATAACATCTTAGTTATTTGTAATTTTCTAGGCAGTGGATTTAGCTTCTAAGTTCATGGCCACTACAATGATGTCAAGAGCATTGATTCTTTTCTTAATAATTATTCCATTAGTTATGAGTTCAGAGGCTAGAACTTTTCCTAAATTCTCATCTATGATGAGTACTAAAAAGGTTAGTAGTGAAGTACTTTTACGTGACATGATCAAATATATTGGAAGAAATAATAGTGAGTATATCCACAAGAGGTCAATGCTTGGTAACCAATTGGAGAGAGTGGCACCTTCTGGGCCAGATGCTCACCATCACTAGTGTTGATCAGTATTGCTGGCTGACTGGAGGAAACTTTGATTGAAGTGATTGATCTTTACATTTTTTTTCTCTTTATCCTTTTTTTCATGTTAAATAAACCCTGTGAGCACACACACAGAGTTATTTCAATGACAAAGTTTTGGCTATTGTATCTCAATATTTGCTTTAATGTTTTTTTAAGGGTACAAACTCATGTTATTTCACTATAAATAAGGTCTTCAATTCAAGAAGGGGTGAAATTAAATACGGTGATTAGCATAATTAACAACATAATTTAATCCTAATCAAGATGTATGTCATTTGGTTAATGTTCTATTTATAAATACATTAAAGTAGGACAATAGCAAGCATTTCTGAATAAAAAAAAATGGGTTACTTATGATTTTGGTCCCTAATATTTAAGCTAACTTTGATTTTGGCTTACGACAACAATCAAGTCTTATCTACTAAGTGGAGTCGGCTACATGGATCAAATTACGTCATAATATTTTATCATAAACTATATGTGGATCAAACTCGTTAACCTCTAAATCCTTACTAATAGTTTCTCTTATAGTTTTTCTAGGTCTTCATCTACTTATTTTAATTTGACTCTCCTCCATCTTATCTACTCTTCGTACTTCAACATCTATGCGTCTTCTCTCTACATTCTCAAACCACTAAAGTCTATTTTCTATCATATTTTCGTTTTTAGGTGTTGCCCA
>Ga0315913_1007892_pt1 | contig 12685 bp, 10 predicted proteins | sample MpolsnodulesMG_FD_207736 | JGI IMG/M metagenome (GOLD analysis project Ga0315913, IMG submission 207736) | Medicago polymorpha root nodule microbial communities from Los Angeles, California, United States - small nodules | ecosystem: Host-associated > Plants > Roots > Nodule | place: USA... | reverse complement strand
CACAAAAGCAAGACTCATACAACAATTCAAAGTCCCAAACTCTGTTATTGTTCTGCATCTAAAGTCACTTAGAATTTGTTATCAAAGTTCATTTTTTAGAAATTCTAAAGTCTTAAGAGTCTGTATTTGATTTGTATTGTGAACACCACTGATTGTATATCAAGTTTTCAAACTCAACCAAACTTTTTTGTAATTCTGTTTGATTAGAAGTCTCTTGCTTGTGTGCTTGAGGAATAAAAGTCTCTTGCAGTTGTGCTTGAGCATTGAAAGTCTCTTGACTGTGTTCAGGAGCATAGGAAATCTCTTGCAGTTGTGCTTGAGTAATTTGAAGTCTCTTACTAGTTGTAGCATTGAACAATTGTAATTTGATATTACATTTTTAGTGAACTCTCCTTGGAAGTGCAAGGGGGACAAGACTACTTCCGGTTTGTGGAAGGAACCTGTATAATTGCTTTGTGTCTTTCCTCTCTCTCTCTCTCTCTCTCTCTCCCTCTCTCTCTGTTTTTATCCGCTGCATTTAGATTCTGATTATCACTTCAGAAGCTGAACTCTATCTGCTTCTGATCAGTGACTTCAGTAGGAGAAAACGAAGAATAAACAAACACAATTCAACCCCCCATTCTTGTGTTTTTCTCATCTTCAGAACCATCCTAGATTGTGGACGGTGGCGTTACACCAGAGGTTTGGATAGTTTGTGGCGTGTTTAATGTATTTTTTGTCGATTTAGGCATTATATACGTTTCCTTTGATTGTAGTTACACTCTAGGATAAGTTTATTACTATGAATAATGATGACAATCAATCATTCACTATTTTTAGAGTCTTTTTAATTAAGTTTTTAGTTTATTATTAGTAGTATATTGTTTAATTTAGAGTCAATTTAAATAAATCTAGTTTTTCAATTATTGAGTCAATTATGTGTATTATCAACATTATTATTGGCCACATGATCAAACAAGAGAAAAAGATGAAAAGCTTTGGATAGCTATTGGCTAGTAAAAGAATAAAACAAGGGTCATGGTTTTATGAATTAAATGGATGGATCAATGAAAGTTGAAGAAGTACTAAATAGTGAGTGCTTCTTTCTTTCCAAGTTAACTCACTATTTAGTACTTCTTTAATTTTCATTGAATTGAGATTAAAACAGTTCTTGTGAGAACAAATTTTATAAAGCTTTGGATAGCTTTGGATAATAACCATATTCCTGAATTGAGATTAAAACAGTCCTTGTGGGAACAAATTTATTTTATTATTTCGATACATTTTTAGTACACTTGCTAAATATCTATCAAATAATCTTGCATTCTTCACCATATTAATTCATTCTTCACTTCTCATCCACTCTTTCATTTTCTTTCTCATTTTTTTAATTAAGGGTGTTTTATGATATCATGGTTAATGGTAACCGTTCATATGATCCCTGAAATTGCTTTGCAATTTTTTGTTGAGATTGACGATGGTCAGCAAAGACCTTTGATATCAATCACAACACATTTTCTTGGTTTTACTATGTTTCAAATTTCACAATCCAAAAAATCCCTACAATATGTTTCGGATTACAAAATCCAAACAAATAGAATTTTTGAAAAAAAATAAGACGCTTGAAAAAGTTATAGAGTGAGAAAAGTAATAGTCTTTATTTTATCCCATGCTCTTACTAATTCTTTCAAAATTCCATTCTTGTGGATGAGCAGATCATTTTATTGCTGAAAGATATTTCAATTGGGTATCATGAATGGCAAAGTGAAGGGAATCCATTTTGTTTGGACAGATGAGCATAGAAGAAATTTTTTCTTTTTTTATTAAGTCCATTGTTTTACCTTTGGGATAATGTTGATAGAAAAGAGACAATAGATTCATCAATTTCTTCTGTTTCATGATGCATGTCGTTTTTTGAGAGAAAAAAATTGTTTCAATTTACATGTGAATTTGATAGTTTAAGGTTACATTATGTCTATTTTACCCTCCATTTCTCAAAAGAAAGGGGTCTGGTAATCTAGAGTTCGACCGGAAAGTAAGTAAAGCATGGTCAAAAATTATTCTACCTAGGAATTGAATTCAGGTTCTCCTGAATAATTCGTCTTTGGTGGAGCTCATTAACCACTTAAGCACAATTGTTTGGTTAATATTTGACACTATTAAATGGGCTTATTTTAATCTTATTTATCAAAAATATATTTGATCACATGATATGTCAATATTGAATTATTTTTTAGATATACAACTAAGCGCGGTAGAGAAACGGATAGATGAGTATGTTAGCGTTCGTCTTTATGCGAGTTCTATTAAATTATCTTAACTTGAAATATATTTCTTGCGGTTATAACAAAGTTTAAGAAAATTATGAATTTGAAAAAAATATGACTAGTTAAGTTAAAAATCATACCATCTAAAAAAGTTAAAAATCTACGAAAATGCAATAAGTTAGACTCTTGTCATCAAATATTTTCATATGCATTTCATTTGGCGTTTTTCGTATGTTCTTGACTCAAAATAACTTTTTTTTTTTTTTTGGTTATAACAAACTTTGAGCAAATCTTGAGTAGTTGAGTAGTTAAGTATATTTTTAGGATGGTTGAGAAGTTAAGTTAGAAGTCATACGAAACGTGCATAAATAAATGTCATACCTTTTGTCATATTTTTGTTCCAATAGCATCTCTAGGTTTATAACTTTTTTTCCTTACATGTTAAACAGATTTTTAATTACTTTTAAATTATTTTATACAAGAAATGTTCTACTAGCAAATTTCAAATTTCAGCAAGATACTTATGTATTTAAATATGATGTGAAACTAACTTAGAAGTTAGAACTTAGAAGCATAGCTATGGAGCGAGATTGGGCAAACTTAGACTCACTTGCTCTCAACATGATTCTTGAGAAGTTAATTGAACCAATTGATCACATTTGGTTTGGTTCTGTCTGCAAAAATTGGCACTCAATTGCAAACCTGAGTCATCAACACAACCACCAATTTAGGAACAATATAATGCCTATGCTAATGATCCCTTCAGAAAACAGTCCAAAAAAGCGATGTTTGTTTAGCATACCAGCAAATAGAGTGTATCCATTAGAATTGACAATGCTTAACAGCAAGAGATGTTGTGGCTCAAGTCATGGCTGGCTCGCAACGTTAGACGAAGAAAATGTCATCACTTGGGTGAATCCTTTTAGGGATGTTGCCCCTATCAGTTTGCCACCCATCGATAATTATATGGTATGTAAGGATCACGACTACAATGTGCATAAGGTTACATTGTCGGTTGATCCTATAACAAGTCCAAATGATTATGTGGTTGCAGCAATTTACACTACCCATGGTTGTCTTGCTTTTATAAAAGCAGGACAAGAGTTTTGGACATACATACAAGACACTGACCATTTTGGTTTCATCGACATTACATTCTACAATGGTTTGGTGTATGCCGTAACTCGTTGGAAAAAAATTGTGTGCTTCGATCTTTGTTATTCAAGAGACCTTGGGGTATGGAACAGAGAATTCCAAATGTTTTGTTACAAAGAAGTGATGTTTCAACTTATTCTCCACTTACTTATTTAGTGAAATCATTGGAGGGAGAGTTGTGGATGGTAAGAAGGTTTATAAGTAGGGTTAGAATGTGCAACAAAGGTACTCGTTCTTTACAAGTATTTAAGTTGGAATTGGATAACAAAGGTGAGAGGCTTTTGCATTTGTCGAAAGTTGAGAGTTTGGGAGACAATATTTTATTTGTGGGTGACGGCGACTCAATGTCCGTATCAGCTTCATATTTCTCAAGTTATCTACAAAAGGATTCAATTTACTATTCTGATAATTATTATAACGAAGAATCAGTTCCTTATCCTAGAGGTCCTTTTGATATGAGAATATATAACGTAAAACATGAAAGTTTTGGTGTTCATTGCCCTTACAAACCTCACTTCAAAGGTATGCCACCTCCCACATGGGTTGTGCCACCTTTTAAGTGGGATTGATTAGAGTTTTACTTTATTTTTTTTAGTCAGTCTTATTTAATTATTAGATTTTCATATTTGTTTGTTATGCTCGTAAAAATCTTGTTATGTTGACAAAGGATCATTAAAATTATTGTTTATTTATTCACATTTTAATAATATTTTTGTTGTGTGTATTTTAATTTTATTAAGTATTATTTTTATAAGCAAAATCATATTAAAATCGTATTAATAAGATCACCGTAACATCTCTCAAAAAAAAAAATATATCACCGTAACAAATTCACTCCACCTTCCACTAAAAATCTCCCTTATTCCTACTTCTGACTATAACACACCTTAACCAATAAACCTTGCTCCTAATCTTTATTCATGTATCTCCAAACCATCAACACAGGATTAATAATAGTACAACCTTCCCTCTGTAAGACTAATGCCCTCGCAGTAACACCACAATACAATACACATAATATGAACTTCTTTAATTACATTTTCTCCTGGATTATATCACCAACCATAACACATAATAGCATGCCAAAGGGTTATTACTCCAATCTGAATAGAAAATGCTAGGATTCTTGGACTTCCTAGCCATGAACCTGCCCCAAAACAACGACTTGATATGTGCAAAAATTTCTTCACCATGGGATAACTTCTCATCAACTATAAACACCATACTACTGCCATCGTTACAAAGTTACAGCCAACATTAATCCTTCATGTTGAAGAAAATGTGATATTGGATCCACTAGCAGTGCACTGTCCAACCCCAACCAGTTATAGATTTGAGTCCACACAGTAGAGCCCAACAAACAATATGGAAAAATAGGTGGCTTACATGTAAGAAGAGGCATACTAATTAATAGAAGTTTTCATGTCTCATGGACTACATAAACCGTCAGTGCAATGTGGATAACAGAAAAAAATTATGTAATCAATTGGTTCAAATTATATAATTTGAACTCTCCCTTACCCTTAAAAATGCAAATTTTAATATGGTCTTGAACCAATTCGGATTATATAATCTAAACATTTTTTGGATTATATAATCCAAACCAGATCAGAGTTTGGATAGTTACTTACTTAGCAAGAGTAACTCATTGAACATGTTTTTTTTCTTTGGTCTTACTAGTTTCATTGACCAGTCAGACCAGTTTACCGTGTCTTTTTACCTTCATTTATGAACCGTTACACTCTATGTACTCATTTTTCACTAACCGCCTACAAATATTCACCAATCCTTCACAAATTTTCGTTCCATCATCTCGTATTCCCTCATTCTCCTTTTATAAACAGTGTGTTTTCACCGTTGATCTTCCATACAAAAAGGTTACTCTAGTATTTTATTGATTGTATGAACGGTGAACAGACATGATGCCACTTTGCAAATTTGGACATTTGTCTAGATGTAAGGTTTATTTGTCTGGATGTAAGGTTGACAATCAAAGTCTCCTTCGCCCTAGAAAGGACACAAACCTTACCCCAACCTCCTCCCCCTCCATGTTCATCTCCTTCCCCACCATTTTCTTGTACCACAAGTTTAGCATTATATATTTAATTATTTTGTGTAATATAAGCTTCAATGACAACATGAAAATACTATGAAAGATATGATCTATTAATAAAATGAAAATTTAATTCATTTTTGTCTCTTTAAATTTTTGTTTCATTTTTTTGTGATTTTCAATAATGTTTTATTAATATTATCTGTCAATGTTGTTATGTAAATCATTGTTTTGTAAATCTGGGAAATACAAGTTTAAGGATTATATAAGCAGAAATCATGTTCGGGCTACACTATTCGTACCAAGAGTATTTTAGAAAAAAACAGGACGTGTGAGAAACTTATAAAGTGGGAAAAGGAATAGTCTAAAAGAAAATGGGCATTAGTGAATCAAGAAACCAACTTTAAATCTAATCCTTTAGAGAAAATGTCAAATTCATTTGTACTAATATGATACGAACAATAAAAGAAATTGCATTCTTAGAGTCAGTGTTAAACTCCTTTACGGAAAATAAAAGATAATGCACTCTTCGAGTGAGTGCCAAACTCCAAAAACCATTCACTAAATATTTCTTATTTCTTAATCCCCTTTCAAAAGCATCCACAAATCTATTTATACACAAAATATAAAACTAAATTCCCTATTATAACTAGATTGCAACAAACTATATTATTATTAGATCATAACAAACTTTGCTATCCTAGTGTAACTAGAAAGTAAAAGAACTCTTGGCTTTAGCATCATTTGTTATCTCTTCCCTTCACTTTAGCATCGTTTGTTATCCGTTGTTGCTTCCTCTCAGTTAATGCTATCACTACTTCGCTTCGTGAAATTGACCTTGTCCTCAAGGTCAGTAATTCCACAAATAGAGATGTTGTCAGGTGGTTTTGGAGGTGGCGGGAATGGCGGGATTGGGGAACAAACCTTTTATAGTAGAGATTTTGGATCCAATTGTTTCAGTGGTGGATTCGGTGACTTCAACCACGGTAACGAAGTCAAAGTTGTGGTAGAGAGTTTGGATGGTGGTGCTGAAGCGGGGTTGACGTGTTGTATCTGAAGAGGCGTTACTCTTAGACACTGAATTTCTTTTTCATGTTGTTCAACTTTATTTTTCTCAACACTCTCCTCTTTTGAATTTTCAATTGCCTGCAAGGGTTTCGTGCATTTGATATAGTATCAAAAGTAAGTATATTTGTATATCGTCTCCACAGGGACTATTGCGATATTCAATGTGTCTCGTTTCATAAGCTAGAAAACTATAAAATTGCAGTATCAAAAGTAAGCATATTTGTTCTAAATGATAGAATTTCAATGTGCCTCGTTTCGTAAGCTAGAAAGCTATAAAATTGTAAATGGTGCGAGAGTTAACAAAGAAACGAATATGCTGGGATTAAATTTCATAAACCTATTTCATATGTATTCTTATGATCAGTATTGTCGATTCTGGTTATCACTCGATATTCTCACGTATTGTTCGACAAACATTATTTATGTCTAAATAAGATTGTGAGTTCAATCGTATCGGTTAATCAACGATTTCTCAGCCTATTAACCAAATTGATAGCATTAAGATTCAATACTTTGAGTGAATATTAAACGTAAATCTATTTCTAGAATTTAGAGTTCAATAGATATTATTCTAACCTATATTCAAAAGGTATTTTTCAATAACAATTCAAATCCATAAAATTAAAAGCATAGAAAGCAAGAATAACATCAATATCATGAGATAATAGAATCACACAATATCATAATCAAAAGGAATGCATACTAGTAGAGTAGATTACATTTAATCCTAACAAAAAGAGTTTACCTAATCATTGTCATGGTAACCTTACAAAGATGAGAAGAAAAGAGATGAAATGACAACAATCCTTGATTTCTCAATGAATCTTGTAAATCCATCTTCAATCCTTGTTCTCTAGGTCTCTCTTTATGTGTTTCTCTATTTTCCTCTCTCAAAAATAACATAATAATCTATGTTCTTAGGTTTGGGACTATTTATATATTTTCTAAAAATTTGCACTGTGGCTCGGCCACGCCCAGGCCACTGCTTGTCGTGGCCACACCCTGGCTCGCCGTGGCGAGCGAAGCTTTCTGCACCAGTGGGTTTCTGCACTGCTTGTGGATGCTTTTGAAAGGGGATCAAGAAATAAGAAATATTTAGTGAATGATCTTTGGAGTTTGACACTGACTCAAAGAGTGCATTATCTTTTATTTTATTTAAAGGAGTTTGACGCTGACTCTAAGAGTGCAATTAACTTTATTTTTCGTATCATAATATTTTTTATTGTGTCATTCATTATACTTATTGATTATCTAAATTGGTGCAGTTTGTATCATTATTGGGATTTTTTTAACAGCAAAGACATAAATTATTATTGATAATAAGAGGAAATCAGAACAAGTGACTGAATTCTCATAGTGAATTAAAGTACAAGTACTATACTTCCCATTTCCGAAAATTGGTTCTAACTCTATCGCCTTAGCGTGCAATCAAGTGGAAACGTATGCCATTCATGATAAAGATATGTTTTTACCAATCAAGTGAAAATTGGTCCCAAATTTTTACCAAAAACCAACTCCATGTCAACCACCTCCACCACAATTGTAGATTTTTCTCTGAAGATCCTATCGATTCTCTCTTTCCAAATTTATCAAATTACCATATGTTAAACTAACATTACCCCCTTCTAGTGTTTTTCTTCCAAATCAAAGAGGCAATTGCAAACTTGATAGGGTTGAATATAATTTGATGTTCTCGGTATTTGAATTCTTTTTTATTTATTTTAGATTTAGATATTCATTTTTTTAAGGGTAGATTTTGATATACATGAAAGCTTTAAACCCCTCTTATTTTTTGGTTTTATTTCATGTTTATATACTCCCAAAACCTAACATGAAATTTAAAACAACTTAAATATATTTTATTTATAATTTAAAGTAAATAAAGTCCAAGCAAAAGCTAACATTTTAGACAGAGCCCGTTTCCTCCACCCTCCCACAAAACACGCAAAACTTCAATGTGTCCATATTCAAAACACCCCTAATAGCTAGTTCACCCTTATCAGAATTCGGTCAAGTAATAACGTCCAAGCAAAAGCTAACACTTCAGACGGAGCCCGACACTTCCAAACACCACCAAACACACACTCCTCATCTTCGGATAAATTATCCTCAATCAAAAATAGCCTCTCAAGTAGCTTACAACACGAGTTCACCAAGAAATTTCTCCCTCCCACCAGCCTCCACCCCCACTCGTGTCTCCCTTCTCCCAACAACGCCCCTTCCCACACAAAGAGCTCTCTTCGCCACACCAAATTCCAACTCCTCTCTCCCTCTCTACCATTCACCACCTCCCCCACACTACAATCCTTGGTTCGAGATTGAAAATAAACACGAGAATAGATGCATAAACGGAATATCGGATCGCCACCTATCCCTCCAAAAACTTGTACTCAAGCCATCCCCCATCTTTCTTACTACATCCGAATTGAACCAATAAATGCAACCGAACTCTTCTAATTTTGGAAAATGAACGACATTGACGGATTAGAATTTTGAACATCATGTCTAGTTTACGGTACAAATAAGAGATAACGGTCTCTAGGTTGGTTGGAGAGCTTATTACATAGATGGGAAAATAGGGATTATGTATGTATCTTGAAAATAATTTTTTTCCCAATAGCATCAACCACATTTAATGGTTCTATGATGTGTGACAAAAGACCTTTTTTCCGTTGGGGCCAAAATTCATCAATATTTTGTTGTTTTCTTCATATAAGGTCCATGTTAAGTCTAAATGAAGGGAAAATTTCAGATTTTTTTGCATGAATGCTACTCCCTCCATTCCTTTTTAAGTGTCTTTTTAGAGTGAATTTTTCGTTCCTATTTAACTATCGTTTTGGTATTTTTAAGGGTGTGATTTGTCAATTATACCCTTTGTCAATTATTCTTATATTTTTCAATAAAACTATTTAATGTTATATATTTGGAAAACTAAAGTTTGTTTTTTTAAACAAAGTTTGTTTGTTTTGTTTTAAAACAAAATTTGTTTCTAGTTATCTTCAAATTTAAACAAAATTTTGTTACCTATGATAATAGTTCCATGAAGAGTTAAAATTCTATAAATAACATGAGTAGTACTTGTTAAAAATTTCAAGAGATATGTACAATATTTAGAAAATTGAAAATTATTTGTTATGAAAGAAAGATAAAGCGCACAAAAAAATAGGAATTTGTTGGAGAAAGAGAGTAACAACTAACAATTGTTTGTTGCATCTTAAATTTATTGGAAATGTAAAGTGTGTGCAAAAAAAAAGGAAATTATTAATGCATTAAAATGAGGGTATAATAGAAAGAAAAAAAAAGTATACAAAAATATACTTTGCTATTTTTGTGTTGAAATTCTAAAACGACACTTAAAAACGGAGGGAGTATCAAGTGTTATAGTTGGTGATAAAATCTGGGAGCAAATGTAATTGAAGGAGTTTATATTATGTGTATTGTGTTTCGGTGTTACTCTTTGTGAGGGGTAAGGTTGTACGGTTATTCAGCCTGTGGTGATGGTTTAGTCTAAACTTGTGTTGCAAAGGTTGGAGAACCTCATGTGCTTTCTTATTAATACGATTTTTGCTTTTAAAACAAATACTTCTTCAATTTAAAATACACTCAACAAAAAGATGAATAAAAAGTGAATAAATACACAATGATTTTATTGATCCTTTGTCAACATAACAAGACTTTTAGGAGCATAACAAACAAATATGAAAAAACTAATACTTAAATACGACTAACTAAAATAAATAAATCAAAACTCTAATCAATTCCATTGAAAAGGTGGCACAACCCATATGGGAGGTGTCATACCCTTAAAGTAAGGTTTGTAAGGGCTATGAACACCCAAGCTTCCATGTTTTACGTTATATATTTCCATATCAAAAGGACCTCTAGGATAAGGAACCGGTACTTCGTTATAATAATTATCAGAATAGTAAATTGAATCTTTTTGTACATAACTTGAGAAATATGAAGCTGATATTGACATTGAATCGCCATCACCCACAAATAAAACATTGTCTCCTAAACTCTCAAGTTTCGACAAATGCATAAGCTTCTCACCTTTGTCATTCAATTCCAACTTAAATACATGTAAAGAATTAGTACCTTTGTTGATATTGTTGACCCTATTTATAAACCTTCTCACCATCCACAACTCTCCCTCCAATGATTTCACTAAATAAGTAAGTGGAGAATAAGTTGCATCATCGCTTCTTTGTAACAAAACATTTGGATTTCTTCCCTCACCCCAAGGGTCACTTGAATAACAAAGATCAAAGCAGACAATTTTTTTCCAATGAGTTACGGCATGCACCAAACCATTGTAGAATGTAATGTCGATGAAACCAAAATGGTCAGTGTCTTGTATGTATGTCCAAAACTCTTGTCCTGCTTTTATGAAAGCTAGACAGCCACGGGTAGTGTAAATTGCTGCAACCACATAATCATCTGGACTTGTTATAGGATCAACTGACAAGGTAACCTTATGCACATTGAAGTCGTAATGCTTACGTACCATATAATTATCGATGGGTGGCAAAGTAATAGGAGCAACATCCTTAAAAGGATTCACCCAAGTTATGACATCTTTTTCATCTAAGGTTGCGAGCCAACCATGACTTGAGCCACAACATCTCTTGTTGTTAAGCATTGTCGATTCTAATGGATACACTCTATTTGCTGGTATGCTAAACAAACATCGCTTGTCTGGACTCTTCTTTGAAGGGATCATTAGCATAGGCATTATATTGCTCCTAAATTGGTGGTCGTGTTGATGATTAAGGTTTGCAATTGAACGCCAATTTTTGCAGACAGAACCAAACCAAATGTGATCAATTGGTTCAATTAACTTCTCAAGAATCATGTTGAGAGCGAGTGAATCTAAGGTCGCCCAGTCTCGCTTAATCGCCATGCTTCTTTCTAGGGTTTTTTTGTTGTTGAAAGAGGCTGTGGTTCTATGTTGGCTTCACATTATATCTTATTTAAAGAATGATTTTGTCAGTTCTATTTTCACGCGCACACATATATCTCGCTGAATATGTTGTTATTAGGAACAAATTTGTTACCAAGATATTTCCAAAAAATATAATTTAAAAGCAAAAGTGTTAAAAACTCTTAAAGATATGATCAATATATACGGATGCTTTTTGGATATAATTGAGCATCTAAAATTGCATATTATCTTTAGGATATATATTATCTTCGAAAAAAGACATGTACCAAAGTTTTACGCATGAGTTAATGATGTGCTAACAACGCTTGTTTCAAGCAAGGGTTAATGATGTGCTAACAACGCTTGTTTCAAGCAAGGGTGGTTGAACAACACCTTCTCTTTTGGGACCATTTTTTTCTTTTCTTATTTATTTATTTTTTTTTTGATTTTTGAGGGTTTTGTTTGGCCCCTCTCTTGTGTGTGTGTATATATATATATATATTTTCTTTTCTTATAATATATGTCTCACCTATCTCTTGGTCTATAAAAAAAGGTGCTAACATTTCTTTAAAAAAAAAAAAGTTGCTAACAATTGCCATACCTCATTATTGATGTAAGAACATATCATTGAATGTATCTGTGAAACTTTTATACAACGAGGATATAAAAATTAAACTCTAACAAAACAACAATCATGATCTTTATCATAAAATTATTTGAATTTTTTTATTTAGTATTAAAAACACAAACAAATAAAGAAAAGATACTACTAGGAAAAATAAAACTACCACGCAAGTAAAAATCAAATCTTTTATTGAAATATTGTGACCAAAAGTAAAAAAAAATCTTATCTCATCTAATAAAATAAACTCCTTGTTGTCTATGAGTGGTAACGCTTTGACTGCAAATGCATTGCTTCGGATTCTAGCTTCCTTGAAAACACTTCTGTTTTTCTTTCTGAGATATATGATTTCACTTTTGCTATGGAATATGCGGCGCAAAATGGTTGGAGACATGTTTGGCTAGAGAGCGACTCAATAAGTGCTCTAATGATATTTAAAAACTCCTCTTTAGTCCTTGTGGTGCTTCAAAACGGATGACATAATGCCATTAATCCTTATGTTCAGGTGATTTCTTCGCATATTTACTGTAAATGTAACTATTGTGTTGATTCGTTGGCTAATATGGGTCATAGCAGTTAGGGTTCTGTCTGGTTGGACACTTTGCCTTAGGCCCTTC
>Ga0315913_1007889_pt1 | contig 12690 bp, 5 predicted proteins | sample MpolsnodulesMG_FD_207736 | JGI IMG/M metagenome (GOLD analysis project Ga0315913, IMG submission 207736) | Medicago polymorpha root nodule microbial communities from Los Angeles, California, United States - small nodules | ecosystem: Host-associated > Plants > Roots > Nodule | place: USA... | reverse complement strand
GAAGTTAGGTTAAATCTAGGGCAACATTTTGCGTTCGGGTTAACTTTAAGGAATAAGAGATAAGAGATTTCAGAAGTATTTGAAAATAACATTTTGATTAAATTAAATGGGGTTAATTAAATAGGGGTAATATAGTAAAATTAATCATTGAAGTTAGGTTAAATCTATGGCAACATTTTGCGTTCGGGTTAACTTTAAGGAATAAGAGATTAAATTAAATGGGGTTAATTATACAGGGGTAATACAGTAAAATTAGTCATTGAAGTTAGGTTAAATCTAGGGCAACATTTTGCGTTCGAGTTAACTTTAAGGAATAAGAGATAAGAGATTTCAAAAGTATTTGAAAATAACATTCTAATTAAATTAAATGAGGTTAATTAAATAGGGGTAATACAGTAAAATTAATCATTGAAGTTAAGTTAAATCTAGGGCAACATTTTGCGTTTGGGTTAAATTTAAGGAATAAGAGATAAGAGATTTCAGAAGTATTTGAAAATAACATTTTGATTAAATTAAATGGGGTTAATTAAATAGGGGTAATATAGTAAAATTAATCATTGAAGTTAGGTTAAATCTAGGGCAACATTTTACATTCGGGTTAACTTTAAGGAATAAGAGATGTATATGCCTATGTTTCTTACAAGTTTATTAAATTTTATTTTCGGATATAAAATGCTCATGAGAATAGAAAAGTTTTCCCAAAGAGAATGGTGGGAATAAAGTTCTGATGGACATGAGAATAAAATGATGTGTAATTACCTATTATATTCCTTATTTTTAAGGTTCCTTGAAATATTATAATGTTAACCAAACATCTTTTTTCTAAATACTTTGGAATAAAATTCCTATCTTTATATTTCAAGAAATATTATTCTTAGAAATAAATTTGATACACTTGAAACAAACACTTACTATTAAAAGAAAGTTTTCAACTTAATTGGAATAATTTATTTTTAGGTAATCATAAACTTGAGTAAATTGACAATATTCCTTTCCTACCATTTAGAGCACCAAATTCCGTTAGAATATAATTATGTAAAATAGAGTAAAATAGTTTGTATGTGCCTCCCCTAATTTATTTTAATTTTTTATAAATTATTTAATCATAAAACGATTTTAAAATTAAGTAAACCTGTGTTCTTCAATTAGAAAGGAAATGTTACGGGTTCTTTTGGTTTTTGGGTAAAACATTTGGTTGGAGACATGATAATTTCTTTTATACAGATTTATGTTTTTAAAATGGCCATACAACAAAATAAACGTAAAAGAAAGATTGTTATCAACTTAATTAACATTAATTATTATTAATTTACAACTAATCTGATAAGATAGAAACCATATCTATCAAAGTTAAAATGTCAAACTCTTGCGACCGAACCACATGAACATAAAATTGAGATTATTATAGAACACTGAAATTGAGATTATTATTAAATTATTTTAGCACACGAAAAATAGACATAATTTAATTATTTTAAAAATATATATTGTTTCGTTTGAAAAAAGTTATTGAGTTCTTTATTTATTTTTTAATCTTTTTCTTATCTGTGTGTGCCTCTAAATGACGTGTCTAAGTCTGGTAGCAACAAAAGACTTTCTCACTTACAAGTTACATGGCTAGCTAATAGTTTAATACCAGGCAATCTAAAATAGTTTACCTGCCTTAAATAATTTATAATTCCAAATTTACGGTAGTATCTTATGCAAGTATGAGATATTTTCAGAATATGTATTTTGAAGATTACATGTTCACATGGTATTGGTTACATAAATGCAAGTTTACAATTTTAGTGCAAATTTGCGAATGACCTAGTTGCCGAGGATGGTTGTGGGAAGTTCCTATATAGGGATATAGTCCTAGGTTTTGCAATTCTGATTTTTAGTATCTACAAACACAGGTACATTTAAAACCAAAACAAAACACGAAACTCACAATATTTATGAGTCAAAATTTTCCCATTTTTTTTTCTAAGTCATACATGAGAGTAACTAATAATTTTTTTTCTGTAGTACATGAGAGTAACTAATAAAATTTTAACCCAAAAAATATTATTGAGAGATACGCGTGAAATATTCAGGTAGTGTATAATTCACTTCAAAATTTTCAAAGTATCTTGAAGGGGATTTGTCGGTTATCTTTATTGCATCTAGTTTGCATAAACCGATAGGGTGAATTGAACATTTGTGCAACCTTCGTCATATTCATCTTTATTTTTTTCTCAAGTTATTACAACATTCTCCAAGAAAAATACACATCATTTAATCAGTTAAAAAATACACATAATTCAATTCTTTATTTTTTTGGTGTGTATCAAAGTGATATGCCTAAATCTTTTATCACACAACACTTTCTCACTTACAAGTGACAAGGATATTAATTTTTTGTGTATACATAATTAACATAAGGCAAGCTAGGTAATCTAAAATATTTCAACTTCTGTCTTAAAAATGATTTATAATTCTAAATTATATATTATCTGATGCAAGACATCCCACATGAGTGCCATGTAGATAATTGTACTGCAAATGTCACGTGTTCAAATATATATGTTAATATGTACTTTTGGTCTATTGGTATTAGCTGGTAATGACTAGACCAGCAAGTTCAATGTAGGACAGATGCCATTCACTAAGAGTTTTCCTAATCTTAATTGCTTTTCTGATGCACCGAATCTCCAAATTTAGATAATGATATTTGATTGAGTTAGCCATTAGTGTCTTACATCTATTGGTGTTTCTAATTTCAATATATTTTCAAATATAACCATTAATTAATTTCCACCATGCATTTCCATTTCAAGCTTTAATTAGGACTACCTCCCAACTCACAAATACCGTTCAATCTGTCTGTCCCCCTTTGTTAAAGTTGAAGTCTATAACCCAAGAGCTTGGTCTAAAGTTAATAGGCCTTGTTGCCACCAAAGGAAAATGCTTTTGTGGGGTCAAACACATTTCTTCAAAAAGCACAAAACATATTGTTCTTGTAAAATAAGATAAGATAGAAAAGAAAAAAAAAGTTTATGTAAGTGTTAAGGTACGATGTTAGTGGTTGTGGGAGTTACATCATTTTTTGGTTCTTTCTGGGTCCTATAACTAATGACTTCCATGTCAACTTAGTAGTCAATCAAAAACTATCTTTTTCAGAGAAGAACAATTTTGGGTCCCATGTCTATGATGTCTGGAAAATAAAAGCCTAGAGTAGAATATTTGCTTGCTTGCAAGTACATGATATTGAGCAGAGATCTCTTTTTTCTGCAAACTACTCTGATATGCACCGTAAACGTTTGTCTCCAACTTGACCACACAAGCATTAGGAACCACACAAATTTGAAATACCAACGTGCCAACAGTTCTATACTTCCAAGTTCCTACTTCCTACCTCCTCTGAAGCATGCAAATCAAACCAGACATTACAAATATTAAATATGTCTGTTTTTATCAGTTCCCTCCTTCCTCTCTTTGACTGTGGAAAAGAGCAGAATTATTGAAATTTGAATCATATTCAGTTGCTTTTATATTTTTAGAAGAGCAGGTAAAACAATGTCTAACATAGTATATGAAATTTAAGTGGATTCCACTAAAACACGTGGTCTTAGTGTATGTTTGAAATCACAGCAAGCTTGAATAAAACATTATACACCGTGATTTTGTTGAAACTATAATACTATAACGTTTGCCAAAATTACGGTGGCATATTGATTATTCTGCCCAACTTAATGTTAATTCAAACATGTGACTCATTGTGAAATGATGAAATTTCACCGTGATTTAGTATTCCTAAGTTCAAGTGTGTGAATGATTAATCCTACATCGACTATGAATAAACTAGGACGCATAAGAGAGGTGATCCATGTTGAAGTGATATCCATCTTGTGAGAGTTAACTTAAAATCATGTTCTGGAAAAATCGTGGCACGTTTGCAGGGCAACGTGGCACGATTGGATGATTCAGTTCTGAAGCAAGTCACTGGAAAAATCGTGGCACGATGGGGTCGCAACGTGGCACAATGGTGCGCTGGATGCGAATAACAAAAACGTATTTTTCAGTGCAGATTTGTTCCAAATTTTAAGCGATACTTTTACTATAAATATAGACCTTGTATCAGAGTAAACCTTGAGATAAAGGGGGCTGAAAACAAGGGTTTGGGAGGCAACACAAAACTAGGGTTTGTATAGAGTTTGCTCTTGGCAACAAACACTAGGGTTGGGGTTGATTCACCTTTGGGAAACACTATTAGGATTGAGTTTCTTGGTTACGGGAAGAGATTGAGACTTTGGGTAGAATTAGGCGGGAGACTTATTCTTGTAATCCATTGATATCTCTTTTGTAAAGTCTGCTCTCTCCCCCGGACTAGGTCAATTTGGACCGAACTGGATAAACAAATTCCGTGTGTTCACTCTTTTTTTTCTCTCGTTGTTTTCTATTTTTTTTTTTGTGTTTATAAATTCCATACACTTTGTTTTGGTTGCTTGATTATTACTTGCTCCCACACATCAAATATTTATTGATGTGATTTTCATCGAATTCACAACACGTCTAGTTAGTTATGTTGATGTTTTAATCTCCTAGTTAGTTTTTTATGATCAATTTGAAATTCAAATGTAAATCTCAGTCATAAATACGTGTCGTAACAAACTTTGGCCTTTTCTCTCTACATATGTAAATCTCAGTCATTCATAGAATCATAAGCTTATCTCTATGATCCATAAGGTTTTAAGTGGAGAAATTGTTGACGGTATTTTGATACTTACGAACTTGGTTCATTAACATGTTGCTTCCGGCATTCTTCCAAACTCCCCAAGAGTATCAAATGGCATGTTGCAAATGGAGTTTCAGAGGAAAAGCAAACTGTAGCTTCTTTTGTCTGTCACATATTATGTAAATGTGACGTCAACATGGTAGCAAGTCATAGAAAACATGTGCAGTGCTCCTCCCTGGATTAGTAACTATGGAATCTGATATTGGAAATTTCTTTTGATCAAAAGTAAGATCTCATTTGACAATAACAATTAATATGCCATAAGATAAGAATATGCCTTAAAATAAGACATATTTGTCTCTCAAGTTATTATCCATACAAAAATATCTGCATTCCGTGATATGTAGTACACAAATTAAGGAAGTTCTTTATACTTTGCATCTTCTTGTCGCTTCCTAACCCGCAATCTAACTCTAACCCTAAGGTAGGAAAGGAATATGTAGATTTCACTAGACCGTCCAATCTAAATCGAACGTTCAATCTGTACACGACTGCATGTAATATAATCTGTATGGTCTTTAAATGTAAGTCCCACTTGAAAAAAAATATTAAAAATATAAGTCAAATTTTAAGTTATAAGTTGTTTTTCTTTCAAATATACCCCTAATTAGCAGACAATTAAGTTGCCTTAAGAGATGAGAAATTGAAATTTGACACATTTGTACATATACAATTCAACATCTTAAATACACTGCATATAGTTTTTTAGTAGTTACGTGTGAAAAAGGGGATATGAGGTTTAGATTTCTCTCAAGTAAAAACACCTTTTGGTGATAAATTTGATATCTGTTACAGATTACAGATGCACGCTAGGAAACATAGCAATCTAGCTTTAGTAAAAGTAGAAAATAAGTTGGGGACAAGCACACATGTTTCACCTAAAGTTTAGATACTGCAAATGAGTTCAAATTATCCAATAACAGGAAGAACTTCTGTCCTTCTAACTGTGTTTTTACAGTTGTTAGCAATTCAGAAAGGATTTCAAACTTTATTTAAAATAAGTTTTCAACCAAAGATTCAAATGAGAAAATTGATAACTTGGCCATGTAATTTATTATATATTGGACAATCATTTAGTTATAACTTGAGACATAAGTCACAGAAAATTTCATTATCCTTCCGAATCAAATAAAGTAAGCTACTTTTGCTACTTTCTTTTCCCCACTTTTTGGGTTTCTGGGGCTTGAGATCAAATGTGAAATCTCAATTCATTTTAAGTGAGACCCCACCTACCATTAAACACACCAAAAAGCCTTATCATGGGGCTTTGAACCAGTGTTCTTTACTTTCTCCTGTTTTCTTTTTCAAACTTCCAAGGTTTGGTGACAGAATGGTTGCTATAGTCTGACAGAAAGTTCAAAGTACACTTGCAACTCATGCACAGGGAAATTCTTTATTGCCATTGAGTTGAACATAAACTCTTCGGTAATAACGACACTTCAGGTCGACTATTAGTATGGTGTCCGACATGTATCCAGTGTCCGAGACCAACACATGTGACTAAATTCAGTTATACGATCTTCATAAATTATTATTGGTGCAGACATGTCAGTGGCGTGTCTAGTGTCCATGTCGGTCTACAATATTGTTCAAGTAATTAAAGCAAACTTAATTCTTAACCTAGCATCTTTGTCAGATGAATAAATCATCAGAAGAACTAGTTAGTGTTAATTTCTTTTGGCTAAAGGGTTGAATGATTTCTAAGGATTGATACAATTAAATCATTTGTATAATTCATCAGGGCATGGACCACTATATATAGGGTTGGGAATGCCTATGTTGCATTATGCTTTTTTTTTTATATATCTTATAGTTGGTTTCATAGCAATTGAATAATAAAGTTTTCTTAGGCTAGCTTATCACTAGCTAAATAAAAAGGCACTGAAGTGCTTATGATAGGATATGACATAAACAATTCACTCACAGATGGACTTTGTAGAAAGCTCTGCCAAACCTATTTAACGTATTCCTCTATATAAGTGATTTTAATATACACAAAATTTTAATTGAACAAGTTTGATTACTCTAATGAGGTCTATGGTCCATACAATATAATGTGCCTATAAAGAGCATTGTTGTTAGTGAATGGATGTGATGAATGGTACCACTTTCATCACGGACTCCCTTGCTGTAGTACACACTATACTGCAATATAATCGGTACATAATTTTGTGATACATTCTTCTATATTGATTAAAAATTCATTCATTGAAGGTGTTAGAGAAAATTTCAAATGATGTAGGACTGTTGACTTTTATAGAACAAAAAAAAGTGAAGCAAATTTTCTTATTTATCAAGCTACTTCATGTGACACATGCTAACAAAGATTGAGAAGTAACTAGTCACAGATTTTATCCTGATATGCTATATACTTTTTCTAAGCCATATGGAAGCAAAAGATCTAACAAAAATGATTATCTTTGATGGACTTGGTTCAAAAAGCAAGACTTTCATGCATTATAATTACTCTTGCGGATTAGCCGTTAACAACTTGCATATATTCTATAATGTCAAGCACATAGCACTATATAGTATACCTATAAAATAATTCTTCATGTGGTTTAATCAAGTTGTATATTTAATTGTAACCATCTAACTGCCTCCAAACAAAACATTCACATTGCGTTAACATAGAGAAGCCAATCAAGATCCAAGTATGTGGGGGAAATTAAAAAATGAAAGAGAATTAATAATCATAGTCTTAGTCAGATTTCAACTCCAACAATGTCCCTTTATATCTTGTTTCGATATCCTTGCTGACCAATAAGGTAAAATCTATAGCACATATTGACAAAGACTTTGAAAAGGAAGCTTAATTATGAAAGTCATTATCAGCTAAACGCAAACAGTACATTGTTTTTGTTTGAGATTTGGTATGAGGTCTAATACACTGAACATTATAAATGGCTGAGGTATATAATTATATATCAACTTTCTCTATCAATTAGCTGAAACCAATTACAATGATGAGAAAGGAACAAAACTCCCCGGTCCCAACATGCTTGGGAAGGGCTAAATTTTTTGTAAAATATGTTGCAGAGTCTGAGAGAGCGTCTGGAGAAACAACGAGCTAATGATCTACGATCACAAGACATTAGATATACGTGTCATATTTCTTACCTATTAACATTTAATACATTCATAGTCGATGTAGGACCGATCACTTACACATTCAGCAAAATACATCAAAACATGTTCATTTCTCTAGCTTATTAAAAAAAATAAATGAAAATACAGTTCAATTTAAATATGTTGGCTAAGAAATGAGCTAGTTTTTCTTATTTTCTTTCCTCACCAACCACAAAAGATTGTTGCACTAAAATGTCAAAAAGCTCCAAACAAAGAATTAGCATAACCTTTTCTAACTAATAAAGTTTTCAAATATATCATAGTGGTTTTGAAATGAACCATCCTTTTTGTTCTTTTACAAATCAAACCAAAACTACCAATAAGTTTCACTTTCGAGCAAAAGGTAAAACCAAATGCTTCCAACCCTCATAATAATTAAAGTCTCAAATATTCTCACCTTAACCTCCTTGTGGAAACCAAGTCCACATGTTTCCAACTACGATAAATAAAAACCAAGATTATGGTTATGGGTAAGCTAGGCAAAATCATTCACCTTTGTTAATAATTTTCAATTAAAGTGGCCAAATGTTCTTTTGGGTTTGACAATTTTTGTACCAAAAGATCTTGATATATAATGGGTGGCAAAAGCACCGACAGTGTTATCTTACTTACTACCATTAAATATATATCCAATTTCAGAACTATACTTTATGCTAAGTCATGATAAATTAATAAAGATCAAGAATTTTTGGAATACACCACTTGTCGACAAGACCGTTTTAAGCTTATCACCCTCTTCTCCACAAATTAATGCATTACTTTTGTTGAGAACATACTTTTTATATATCAATTTAATTAGGACCCCAAATTGTTACTTTACAAGTCCTAAATACCAACACCTATCTCTTACTTAGCATAATATCCATCTTGTTATCTCATTTAAAAAAATATCCATTTACATAATTAATTAAATTTTATCAATGCAATTGTAAAATAAAAAGATTTTAAAGTAGATTATATTTATATGTTTGACACTTCATTGTATATAATTCTAAAAGGACAAAAAAAAAATATAAATTGTAATGTTGCATAACTATATAAAATATTTCCTCTAAAAAAAAAAAAGCCTATATTCAACTTATCTATTTCTTTATTTTGTCAAAAAAACTTATGCAAATTAATGATATGATATATTCAGAAATGTTCAGCAGTAGTATCTATTCAACGAATTGAAGGAATAAGTGGGTCTCTCTCCACACATATATTTGTCTTACTCTTGCCAGCAAGTGATCCCTTGAGAGTTAGAAGCGACTCTTGTCTATTATTTTCTCAACTATTAATACTCTCTCTATCAACTTCCTTGTGTTAGGAAAGCAACCTGCAGTGCAGAGTATATATCAAGCTTAATTATTTGATGAATGAATTATGAAAGACAATGAAAGATTATGTTGCTTAACTCATGTAATTGTTTTTTTATTAGTCTCATCCAATTAAAATGAATATTTCAAAATTGCACTTGTACAGATATTAATTAATCAGCATGTAATTGGTCCCACCTTCTATCAATTCTTATAGTCAAGTAGTAGTAGCATATAAGGCACCAACCAAACCGTTGAAGGGTTAAATATAGAAGTTTTGGCGTCTAGAATGAAAGTATTGTGATAATGTTTCACGTTCTTTGAGAGGCATAAAGATCTTAAAAATCTATAGAGGGAACAATGGAATCAATGTATCAGCCTTCATCTAAGATTCTCTTTCTTGTCAAAAATAAGATTCTTTTTCTTGCATGGTTATTATGTTATTGCAACAACGTGACACAAATGGGCATGATTAGTTTTTCTTTTCCAATTTTGTTCATGATGCTGCTCTAATCAGCGATATATATATATAATGGTTTTTAATTTATTTTTTTGACAAAAATTAAATGATATTATTACATATACAAGATGTTACTCTCTCAATAATATTGTTACTCTCTATCAATAATTAAAAAGTAATCTTTAAGTAACAACTTGAGGTAAATTATAACGTGGTAAAAAATTGAGAGGACTCGCATAAAAAATTTGTATATTTGGCCAAGTTAGATCTGCATAAATGTTAGATAATTCTAGTAGCAGTAGTAGTATATACTACGTAACAAGCATCAAGTAATTTACCATATGTTGAAAATTGAAATGCTTTATCATGTTTTCTTTTCACCACAACAAAGTACAGTACTTTCAACTTAAAACTACTGTGATCACGTGAACTAAAATTTTGTACTATAGACTTCATTTCTTAGAATTTAGGCATGAATTGAAATTTGTCAATCACCATTATAATTTAATTAATGGATTGTACTTTCTGCGTGTCCTAGCTACCTGCATAAACATCACTGGTTTTGATATATTGGGCTGTTTCCCGTATGTCTGTTCATTTTTATTTTACATTTCTTACTAAATTAATAATTGAGTCGTTAACAGGATCCAATGCATGTCAGATTTAATCACTCCTCAATCAAAATGTTATAATGATCCAGTCATAATAACCATCAACCAAGATATACAAGATGTGAGTTTTTTTAGTACCAACTAAAAAGTATTGCATAATAATTTTATTTTAATGGTAAGAGATTAGTCTTGTAATCTCAAAAGATAGAGTTCAAATCCCAAATATCATTTTATTATATAATAAATTCTTCTTCTTTTTCTCCCATTTTTAAAAGCATCTTTCCATTATAAACAATACAATGAAATGGACAAGAATGTACTTAAAAAAAATGCATAAATCCCCTATAATTTGGTTCATCAGATAGTTTTATTAATTGTTGCTCTCTCTTTTTGTTGACGAATATTTGTATTAGTCTTAATATATCATTTTATCAATCTATTTATTAAAATTTACTCAATAATACTTCAAAAATTATTGAATTTATAAATGTAAATGGAACGTATGCAAATTTTTTGAATAATAATAATGAAAAATAAAGCAGATAGCAGTAGTTGAAATGTGTACCAAGTGAAATAATTAGCTTAAACAAAACCTAAAAAAAAAAAAAAAAAAAATGTACAAGCAGCCATATATATTAGCCCTTAAGGGGAGCATCTAGAATAACCAAGCTGAGCCGAGCCGCGTGATCGATTTTCAGCTGGCGCAAGACTAAGGTGCAAATCTAAGCCCAATGCATCATCAAAATTGGGCCCACTATCACCTTTTGAGAACCTACTCAAACATGGCCCATCAATCCTTACATTGTGGGCCCGGGCCTGAACCTGCATCGTTGACAATGTGGACGTTGAATCCCCTACAACACCAACACATGGAAACATCCCTGCACCCACAGGTTTCATCATGTTACTATTATTATTACTACTACTCATCATGGTGTTTCCGTTCCCCGACGGGAAAACGCAACCGTGTGAAACTGAGACGTGGAACGGAGGTGGAGCGGAACGGGGTGGAACGTAAACCCACGAGGATGGAGAAGCTGGAACCATCATGGAACCTGGCGGAGCTAGCAAGTGTTGCGGAGGGGCAAAGGCGGAGATGATAGGGTTTCGAACGAAGGACACGGCGGCGTTTCGGTTAGCTTGTAACTGAGCACGTTTGAGTTGTTGACGTTCCTTTTTGTGAGCGTTTTGGTGTCCACCAAGGGCTTGTGAATTTGCAAACTCTCTGCAACAATATTGACACTCGTATTTTCTTTCACCGGAGGAAGGTGGGAAAGTTTCGTTGATACCGGAGGAGTCTGGTGATCTTGATGGTGAAGTTGAGGTGGAAGAAGAAGTTGTTTTGGTTGTTGTTGTTGTTGTTGAGTCTTGAATATCATGCATGGTTTCATCTTCATGGAAGCTGAAACCAAAGAGCTTAAGGTGTGTTTGGGAAGTTTTAGTATTGTAATGATCATGATCATGGTGGTTGTTATCCATGGGAGTGGTTTGAATTTGAATTGAATAGAGTTGTGAAAGTGTGAGACAAGAAGAGGTACACTTAATGTGTTTATATTAAGGATTTGTTGCATGTGTTGGGTCTATTTATACACGATATTCTTTTTTTCTTTTTTCTTTTTCAAACTCAAACTAAGTGGTAAACACAGCTTAATTCACATACAACTGTAATGTGTTGAAGATATTCGGTGTAGCAATATTGACATTTTACATACTACACTATTAAATTTTATTTTTATGCAGAGGAAATAATCTCTAGTAATTTACAATTTCATCCACGAATAAATATATTATTTTAACTTACGATTTTACTGAATAATTTGTCTTGACTGAATTATTTGATTTTGAATTGGTTTTGTCTTAGACATACAAAAAAAAAAAAAAAAAAGAATGATGTGGAGAGAGAAAGATTATGCGGATGTCTGAAGGAAGGAAGAGAAAGTGTGTGAAGAAATGGGAACACGACCCAAGAAGACCCACAAGGAAGGGACCCAAATGGTTGGAATTGTCTCTCATAAACAGTTATTTACTCGTTAGTTCAAATTACAAAGGTGACCTTGTCATCAATTATTTGACTAATGAACAGTTTGGCATATCAGAGATAGAATGGGTTGAGGACGAGGATTATATTTATGGTTGATGTAGAAAAAAGAAATCAATTTATTATTCCAACAATCAGAGGATCATGGAATCGGGACGAGGATTGAGAATGTGATATGCATGTGATCAAAGTATGGCATGTCACAGGTTTAAAGTCTTGTAGTATAAAAATTTAAATGATTGGCTTTGGGTAACTGCCAACAATTCAATAGTATATCGTTTTCTTTTCAGTTTATTCAAACACTTCAAATTTATGCATAAAGCTATAGTTAGCTAGAGTTTGTAGGGTAACCCATGGTCTCAACCTATTAACTTGTTGATTTGGTTGTTTTAAAA
>Ga0315913_1007887_pt1 | contig 12692 bp, 9 predicted proteins | sample MpolsnodulesMG_FD_207736 | JGI IMG/M metagenome (GOLD analysis project Ga0315913, IMG submission 207736) | Medicago polymorpha root nodule microbial communities from Los Angeles, California, United States - small nodules | ecosystem: Host-associated > Plants > Roots > Nodule | place: USA... | reverse complement strand
AGGAAGTCACCATTAGAAAAATAACGCGTCTAATATAGTGTGAATTATTAATTTTTCTTTTAAAACATAGAAAAATTATTATCAATTAAAATGGCACTAATCACTATTTTACAATCTTTTGATCTAGTCTCACTACTCTACTTAAATTGGAAGAGTGTATTGCTAATATCATAGTGCTTATTCGATTGATGTATTCTCTTCCTCTCTCATCCACCACACATCTCAGTTGCTGTTGCATAAGCTGCTTGTCAAAAAGCATGATTCGTAGGGATGACAATTAGACCCAGATTTGATGGATATCCGTAAAAAATACCGGCAATGGGTAGGGTAAAACCCCGCTTTCATGGGTCCTAGCTTGGGTCCGGGTATTACTAGCAAATTTAAATGGGTGTGGGTACGGATAAGGGTAAAGGTACTATACAACCCATCCCCGCAACTCGCATATACATATTTATATAATATGATACATAATTTATTTATTTTTGGTGTATAATTAATTCATTTAGTTATTTAAGTCTAAGCCTAAACCTTAAAACTACTTAATACAATATCTGATCCCTCCTGCTGGTATGCAATTTTTGAAGGATGTTTTGGGTGTTTTTTATTCTGTTAAATACTACGATTCGTATTCTTTTATGAGTTGATTTGAAAAAATTTGAACCATAATTTTATTTTAATTGTGATATTTGTAGTCTTTTCATAGTTAAAGTGTGGGTATTGGCACTAAGATGCCGATAGGGCACTAAAATTGTTGCCCACGAAGATATGAGTTCGGATACGACTATTTTTTACAAACGCGGATATGGGAAAGAGCACTGTAGTACCCTACCCATAAGGTACCCATTGCCATCCCATTGGAGTCATTGATCAATGATTTGAAGGTGAATTACAAGAAGCCATCACAATTGAATGACGATAATAAGTCTTAGCGCAACAATAAAACAAAAAAGAGAACAACATACACGAAAATGCTCATCTGCCACGTTAGTAAGAGAATAATAGTCATGGCATGGAAGTACACGTCTGACACACTGGTATGGGAATAATAGTCATACCATAAAGAAATTCCACACATTTGCCGCACTAAATAATACCAAATACAACCTCTTCCTTAATAATAAAACTCTTTTGAGAATTTTTTTTGTCCATTTTTATAAGACTCCTTTAGTATTTTCAACTACGTTAATCTTTAACTTGTGCACAAGTTAAAAATAAAAAAAAAAGAATTAAAATATAAGTTTTGTATTAAAAAATAAAGTGTTTAACCTTTCAAGACATTGAATGGACAATTTTCAAAATTCAGCTTCCACATTTGGCTTCCTAACTTATGTCTTAAGGGTATAAATTAACATTTCTCTTGTTTATTTTACTACTTTTTCTTCAATCAATAGGGCTGACTAAGGGTGGACAGTTGTTTATTTTACTACTTTTTCTTCAATCAATAGGGCTGACTAAGGGTGGACAGATGGGTTTGACCTGATCGTGAAGCCAAAAAACCGATATATTTATACGTTCTGCGGGTTGGTCGATCCGGTTGGCGGGTGACGATTGAAAATTTGTTGGGTATTGTTGGGTAGGTTCGGTGCAGCAACTTACATCGGTGTATTCGAAACTCCCGTATAACAGCTGATGTGAGACATTCAAGTGTACAACTGTAAAAGTATACTAGGCAAAATAAAAAATCTAATAGACGGTAATGACCTTTGTGTTAAAAAAAAAGATAGTATAAAAAGAGCAATTCCATGATTTTATAACATTGAAAAGGTGAGTATGTAACATAAAATCATAGAATTGCTCTTCCAAGTGTACGTCTTATGTGAGATACAAAAGCTACCATCTAGCACAAGAAAGATTACGTACATTTTTACCACCATTTAAGATCTAATACAAAATTTTAGCATAATAAATTCCTTAGCCAATGCCATAGCTTGTTCATTCATGTTGCATTTAATGTTGCTGGCCAATTAGTATACACAAATCCCTACTAAAATTGTAATACCACTATCCTGAAAAAACAAAAAACACAAGAAAGGAATAAATGAACCTACGTGCAAACACCTAATAAAATGCATAATTCAAGTGACAAGGCAGCCAGCCAATCAACGCCTTCTAGCAACGAAAACGCTACTTCAAACTATCATCCCTCATCTATGTATAGAAATATTAAACATGCATAGTAATCACACGACACAATGTGGCGGACCAGATGCGATCTTCAGCACACATTTGTAAAAACATATTCAACAGAACACCGCAAGAGCAATACATACAAAAAAGGACATGGGCATCAAACACCATCATCAATCCTTGCTGGTTGGAGCAGGTCTGTGGGCACCTGGGGGGGCGGTTGGCCTAGGGAAGTTGTAGTCAAATTGCATGCCTGCAAAGTGTGGGGCCTCCACGTAGGGGCTCTACATTCATTTGTATCAAAATACATAAACTTGCATTAATTTCAACAATATAGCAAGAAAGCCTTAACTTGTTTAACAATGAAAGAATATAATGACATGAACATGGCTGGAAAAAAATAGATGATAGATGTCGGTAAGAAATATTGCACCTGCGATGCGACAGCATGGGTTGGAAAACCAGTACTTGAAGATTTGGGTGAGGTACTAGGAGAACAAACATCATTGCTAGTTTCACTTCCATTCAATTTATGTACTGCTTTGTTTGGTATATTTTCGCTCTCATTCCCATTGGCTGTCTTAACCGTCTACATTCAAATTGCGAGTTAAACATCATTTCATCATCAGTGTACACTATATTAAGAGCAGGGAATGAAATATCACCTGGAAGATTTTACCAAGAGTTTTCAACCCTTTTGCTCGTGCACGTAATTCTTCTTTCTTGGCACTGCTATCTTGAAGAACCTAAAGTGAAGCACACAACATAAATTAAAAAACACCTGGCCCTAAAATCTACATTAAGCTATCTAACAATGAGAAACTGGAGTAGCAAAAACAACCATTTGACAGACACGGGAAAGAGTGGCCTCAATGTCAGCCACATTAAGCTTCCACAGAGAGTCAATCATTAATTTCTTATGAGATTGCATGTATTCTTCAAGCTCTTCTTCGGTATAGTTCCCTTCTGAACTGAGTTGTTTCTTCATATCCTCTTGCAGTTGGATCAATGCAATTGCCCCTTGAACCATAAAGAAAAACCATTTATCATCCTACTATGCGAAAGTTCTACACAACAGCAATTCATGTATGGAAGCAGAGAGTCAATATGAATAGATCATTAGTGCAAGTGTCAACCTATTATCTATCAGTCTAAATAAAAGCCACAGCCAAATCTCAATATTTTGGGGAGAAAAATACCAATGCAATAAATAAAAGGAAAACGAATTTATGGGTAAAAGTAGCTGAAGGACCTAAAGTCCAGTACCAATATCAAAGGCAAGAGATGTCACAGGGATTTGGTGATCTCCTTTAGAGCAGGAGCTGCCCTATAAATTAGGATCAGAATTATAGAAAGAAACAACAACAAAAACCAAGTCTTATCTAACTAAATGGGGTCAGCTACATGTATCAAATTACGCCATAGTGTTCTATCATAAACCATATTTGGATCCAACTTATTAACCTCTAAATCTTTCCTAATAGTTTCTCCTATAGTTTTTCTAGGTCTTCCTCAACCTCTTTTGATCTGACTCTCACGCATCTGATCTACTCTTCGTACTACAGGTTTCCTACCTACGCTCAAACCACCTAAGCCTATTTTCCATCATCTTTTCTACTATAGGTGCTACCCTAACTCTTTTTCAAATGGTGTCATTCATAATCCTATCTCGTTTAGTTTTACCACTCATCTAATGCAACATCCTCATCTCCGCTATGCTTACTTAATTCTCATGTTGGTTCTTAACCGCCCAACACTCCGTACCATACAACATCGTCTGTCCGACAATTGTCAGATAGAATTTTCCTTTCAACTTAAGTGGTACTTTCTTATCACATAAAACACTCGAGACTCTTCTCCATCCATCACCCAACTTGAATACGATTTACATTTGATTCTACTTCTTTGTCATTCTGTATTATGATATGATCTCCAACTTTCACCTCCAACTTCGCCTATTGTTGAAGTTACATTCCCTATACTTTGTCTTGCTTTTACTCATGCGGAAGTCATACGCTTCTAACGCTTGTATAAGTCTCCGACCTCCCATTCAATTCCTCCCTCGTCTCTCCAAACAGGACTACATCATCGACAAAAAACATACATCTCGTTGCTAACTCTTGGACATGGTCCGCAAGTACATCCAAAACAAAAATAAAAAGGTAAGAGCTTAGGTTGATCCTTCGTGCAATCCTATTGTTATGGGAAAATCGTCGCTAGGCCCCTCATACGTCCTCACACTAGTCTATTAATATAAGCAATCCTAACCCCCTTCTTCTCTAGGGCTTTCGACGAAAATCTCTTTAGGAAATCTATCATACGCCTTCTCCAAATCAATGAAAACTAAGTGCAAGTCTTTTTTATTCGTTCAATATCGCTCCATCACACATCGAAGTAAGTAGATCGCTTCCATAGTCGATCTTCAAGCATAAAACCAAAATGGTTATCAGTAACTCAAGTCTTTTTTCTTAATTTTCGTTCAATCACCCGTTCCCATGACTTCATGGTATGACTCATTAATTTAATTCCCCTATAACTCGAACAATTTTGTATATCCTCCTTGTTCTTATAGAACAGAATTAAAGTGTTTCTTTTCCACTCATCCGATATTTTCTTTGTCCTCATAATCTCGTTAAAAAGTTTGGTGAGCCACACAATTCCTCTATCTCCAAGACTTTTCCACACTTCAATCGGTATGTTGTCTGGCTTAACCGCCTTGCCATTACTCACCCTTTTCAATGCTTCTTTTACCTCGTGTTCTTGAATCCAACGATAGTAGTTAAAGTTTCAACCCTCCTTTGTGATGTCTAGCTTGTCAGAGTCTGGTAATATCTCATATCCTTCATTAAATAAGATGTGAAAGTACTTCTTCCATCTATCCGTTATATCTCTTTCCTAAACTAAAACTATACTCTCTTCATCTTTAATACACTTCATTTGATCTAGGTCTCTTGTCTTTCTTTCTCGTCCATTACAATCTTATATATAGATATTTCTCTCCCTCCTTGGTACCTAAATATTGATATGATCTGTCAAAAGTTTGAGTTCTCGCTTCGCTCTCCGCCCTCTTGGTCTCTTTCTTAGCTATCTTACATTTATCCAAAGTTTCAACATTTCTAGCATTTCTACACCTAGACTAATCTTTAAAACATTGTCATTCCACCACCAATATTTTTTACCCTAGGTCCAAAACCTCTTGATTCTCCCAATGTCTCTTGCTACTATTTTAATCTCATGTGTCATCTTGTCCCACATATCATTTGCGCTTCCTTATGGTTGCCTGAAACCTCCACCTAAGATCTTGTGTTGGAAAATTCTTTGTTTTTCACCCTTTAAATGTCACCACTTGATTTGCGGAGCCCCACTGTTTCTTTTTCTCTTCACACTCCTCTTATCCCTTACATCCATAACCAATACTCTATTTTGGGTGGTAAGACACTTTTCAAGTATGACTTTACGGTCCAAACAAATCTTTATGTATGAATTCCTAATAAGAAAGAAATCTATCTGAGAACATATTACCGCAATCTTGTAAGTGATAAGATGCTCCTCTCTGTTCCAAAAACACATATCAGCTATAATAAGATCAAAAGCCGACAAAAAATCTAGGACGAATTTACCCTCCGCATTTATCTCCCCAAAACCATACCCGTAATGCAAGTCCTCAAAACCTCTCGAAACACTCCCTACGCCCATTTAAGTCCCCTCCAAAAAGATCTTTTCTCCTAACGGTATACCCTAAACTAAGCTTTCTAACTCCTCCCAAAACTTAACTTAAGGTGTTCTTCTAACCCTACTTGAGGTGTGTAAGCGCTAACAACATTAAAGGTGTCTTGTTCCACTACAAATTTTGAGAATATTATCCGATCTCTCATCCTTTTAACATCCACAAAATCTTTCTTCCACTCCTTATTCACAATAATGCCTACCCCATTTATGGATCTAACTTTACCCGTGTACCAAAGCTTAAATCCTGAACTATCAAATTTTTTCGCTTTTTCACCTACCCCACTTAGTTTCTTGTATGCAACTAAAACTAATCCTCCTCCAAGTCAGTGTCCACTGCTTCCATAGATCTTCCCATAAGAGTGTCAATATTCCATGTTCCAAAACAAATCTTATTCTCATGAACTAACTTCTTTACCCGCACCCGTTCACGAAGATGTCGGAACCATAGTCACACAATTCGCAATTCGCTTTGGTACGCGGTACGGGTACTGGTTCGCGATACGCGACATCAGAAGAATTCGATATGTATAGGGGTATATAGCTTCGGTACGCTTCGGTTCGTAGTACGTTGTAATATTTTTTTGCTACACTATTGATAATTTTCTACCCAAAAGAGAATAGCATAATGTTGTTGTTTACAAAACTAAAAGTCCCACATCGGGAGAATTGTGAGAGCTAGAGAAGAAATTTCCTATAAAAGGAACGTATGTAAATGGTATATTTCATAGGATAGGATTTGAGAATTTGCAGCAATTGTTTTAAATGCGCAATATTCTTGTTCAATTAATACGGTTTAATGTACCGTTAGTTATTTAATTTTTAATTTCAATAGTCAAACACTGTTAATGACGGTTTGATGAGTGCACAATTTAAGGCGAATTCAATGCGAATTTATTAGCACCAAATACGCCAAAGTACCCGAATTTGGAACCCCCAATTGAATTCACGGTTCCCTACTTCGGGGAGCGAATTATGTTACTCTGGTCGGAACCCTTGCTTATTTCTTACTGCATCCAGCTGACGATGCACCGGCCCTTGCTCATTTGACATTGAATTCGAGGTATACAACGCCTTGCTTCCGAACATAGAGATTGGACGAAGTTTTACGCTGGCTATTGAGGCCTGACACAATTCTCTCCTTTTACCCGGATTTGGGACCGGCCTTGGCAGGGAGCCTAAGGCTTTAATTTTTCTGCTGTCATTCACCGACGAAGAGCTCAACTTCTAGCTTAGTTTCCTTTTTACATGGATCGATTGCAAATGTAGTGGAAATAACTGAAAGAGTATCTATTATTCTACTTCCTTATGTCATGAGCTGATGCAAGGGAGGAGCCGTCTCTCTTCAATAAAAAACAGTCATCCATAGAAGAGGCTTTTTAATGCGTTTGGTCTCTCACGTCGGGAAATGCATTAGGCCCAGTTGGCCCAAGACTACCCTGTGGTTCCACTTGCAAATTCAGCAATGAAACTTTCAATAGAAGCCTAAGCAGAAAAATGTTGAGACATGCTAAACGAAGATAAAAATATTTAGACAATGCTTGGGACAGACCTACATGGACTCTTTTTTTGAATACTGTTTATGTATATAGAAATCGAGATATTGTTTTTAATTTTTTTGAATACTAAATATACATATGTTGTTCTATCTGTTATGGATATTATTAAGAATTGGATGCAAAATCACATGAGAGATTAAAGGTTAAATGGTTGTTTGATCACTTATATAGAGAAAATGTTTTTATTGACCTTGAAAAGAAGAAAATTATTCAATGTTCCCAAAATAGGAAAAATCATAAAACAATTATGCTATAAAATTTTTACTTTAAAAAATGAAGTGTTATATATATTGAATTCTATATATTTATATAAATGTATATATTGCCCCACTACTCAATTCCTGGCTTCGTCCCTCACAAAGGGCTTTGGGAAAAAGAAATGAGGAAATGGAAGGAAGGGGGGCTTTGGAGAGTTTATTTTTCTTCATGATACAAAATCCATCTAGTTTTGGGGAACTAAAAAGAGTATTGGAGGAGGATTTCGGAGGGCTTAGATATATTCTTCAAATCCTTTCCATGTTGTTATAATACTCTAAAGATTAAAAATATATTAATCATTAGCATTCTCTCGTCGTTATCTACACACTCACTCTCTCAAATAAAGTGAAAGATTTCTCTTTATTTCACTCTCTTCAACTCCACCTAAAGCCATCCCCTTCCCTACCGTGGAACAAGACATCTTCCTAGAAACAAAGACAAATTAATCTCCTCTTTTAAATAAAACAAGGAAAAATACACATCTTTTTTACCATTGTAGGGTAGGTCGTACATCTGATGTATGAAATACTACAGCAAAGTTGTAATTTTGTAATTGAGATCTATGAAAATATTCCTTAATGAGATTTTGTGTGAAGTTGTATCTTTCAAATACGATTTATACTTTTTTTTAATTGTTTTTTAGTATGCTGTATCCTATGAATACGGCTTACATGTTCATAATATTTTTAACTACTATAAAAGTCGTACACATGGAACATGATATGAAACAACAATAATCCACAATACTCGAGGAAATTAAATAGTTTGCAATATTCTCACTAAAAGATGCAATGAGAAATTACAGGATCACATTTGAAAATGAAAAATGACTGAGAAACTCAAGGAACCCCGGTGTTACCATGCCCAACGCTACGATGGTAATTCTTCCTACTTTCCCCCACTCCTCCTCTCTCTTTCTATAACTGCTTCCCCCTCTCCCGAAACCAACAAAGATTCCCCCACTCAGCCACTAACAACAACTAAGTACCCTTGGAATCCATTGCCAAAAGTCCCACCTTTTACCCTCCTAGTAGAGTGTGCCTTTAACCCCTTTCTGATGAGACCCTAGGAGGCATGATTCTTTCTTATTCTTAAGAGAGAATCTCTCAAGAAAGGAAAAATAGAAAATTAAAGAAACTATATCAATGCTTATAAGTAGAGAATAAGTAACAATAATTAACTTGATACAAAAGGACTCCAAGTCATAAATGAAAGTCATAAATGAACAGAGGAATCAATAAACTAATCATGATAATAACTATCGAATATGAAAACTAATCTTAAGAGATACTCTATGATATAATAAACCAAACATAAAAGATAAGATACTCTTAAGATGTTATAAGATATTTTCATATATTCTTAACACTCTCCCTCATGTTAAAGCTTATCAAATTTAAACTTGATACAAATATACCCTTTAAAAGAGAAAACTAAGAAAATACCAAGACAAAACTAGTGACAATCACAGCTAACTTTCATCGACAACAAGCAAACCAAACCACAATACTAGGCCAGAGCTTTCAACAACTGAAGCCTTTATTGGAAAGAGTCGCAATTTCAAATCAAACAAAAACAATATTGGCCAGTGCTTACTGCAGCTGAAGCCCTGACTTGAAGGTGTGACAATGCTAATCAAAACTGAAACTACAAAGTAGAAGTAGGGGACCCACACAACAATGTAGTCTTGACTAGAAAGTATAAATCTACCCCTTGAGATTGATAAATCAACCATGAATAAACTCAAAAGGGGGAAGGTCAATATTTTCTTGGTAATACCAAAGGTCAATTCGATCCACAAAGCCTCAAGAAACATGCAATGTGGAAATTAAATGGAGTAAGATTTTTTTTATATGAAAGTTAAATCATGAAAACATAACGGAACCGGGAAAGGCTTTCAAGTTTCCAAGTAGAAAGTTCAGCACCTGTTGCCGCTGTAACTTGGGATTTGATGAAGTGTCCTTTGTTTCTAAACCACTCAGCAATAAAAGGCACACCCAAAAAAATCGCTTTCTTCCCTAGCTCTTTTGCTGCCTGCCTTGCGTATATGTAGCCAATGGTATTCAACATATCAACCCCATAAGCTGTATAATGACAACAAATATATTCAGAAAAAGTGCCTTATTATCGTAAGAGTTAACTATTCAAATACTTGAGAACATGTAAAGGATTTTCCAATGTCATGTAAAGACAATCTTTTGACCATTCATGATTTTTTAAACATGAGAACTATAAATTCAATGAATTTTTACAAGCTACAACCATAGGTTGATATTCGTGATGAGAAAAGCATCCAAATGAGCTGTAACCACTAACATTGCATTCTCGTAATGTAATTCTACGGCAACAAAATGCATTCACTCGTGTACCATGCATGTCAGAAATTATTCTTAGGGCATCGTACCTGCATTGGACAGCCGGGCTACTTCAGCCTCTGCATGATTAACAAAGTCTTCTTTGTTTCCCTGGACATACTGGTTGAGTCTGCCTTTTAGTATCTCTAAAAGCCTTTCTTCTCTCTCCTTCTGAACAACCTGACGGAAGAATAAATTTATTTTAAACAGCAAAATAAATTTTTTGAACCTAAGAAAGAATAAATATAAACTACCTTCGAGATGACAATGCCAAAAGTTTACATGGTTTGTTTGCGAAAAAACTCAAAGGAAAGTATGAAAGCGGAAAGGAAGCATGAAAAAAAATATCATTCCACGATTTTGTGCAGTATAAAAAGGCAAGAGAAAGAAATCATGAACGTAGACCCGACACAAAATATGTATCAAAGCATGAATAGACGGAAAATATGAGAGATTTAATGTTTTGACCAAAAATACTAAAAAGCCCTGCTTATACTATAGTATTTAAAATTTAATACTCCCTCCATCCCTATTTATAAGTCCCTTTACCTTTTTCACATTTCTAACGGAAAGTTGCTAGTGCAATTAATGTGTCTATTTTTGTGTGAATATTACTAAATTGTCTTTTGTCTGTATTTGTATTAAATTTGACTTTTCACATTTCAAGACAAGTTAGTAGTATTAATTAGGGGTATGTTTAGGAAAATAATAATAAATGCATCTAGTAATTTGAATAAGGGACGGAGGGAGTAAAAAAAAATTGATAAATTAAATAATAATAAAAAGGAGAGAATGTGAGTGTATTTTCCCCTATTGATAAATTTAATGAAATCAACTTAATTTCTTTTTAAATAATCAATTTCTTAATTGACATTATCATTTTTTCCTTCAAATTTCTTGTTAACAGATCGGCTTCAGCTAAAATAGAAGCTGATGGCAGTGATAGAGTAGTGATAAGAGAATGATACCCGCATTTTGTCTTGCAATTTTTTAGTATCAAATTGTTCCCCTTCAGTAAAAATGTCCATGGAAGCCATTGATGCCATGGCTAACTGGCCTATATATTCCTCAAAAAGCTCACTGCCAAAAAGCATGGCAAAGATTGCAGCAGGATCAATAATGGCGTCACTGCAAAGAAAGGAAGAAGGAATCAGCACAACCAAATTGAATAATTAATTAAAAAGAAAGAAAGAAAGGAAGTAAGTAAGTAAGTAAGTATCTAACGTTGAGATTCCAGATTTGCCATGTGCATCATAAGCTTGCCTTTGAGTTGGGTCACTGAGAACTTGGTAAGCCTCGCCTAAAACCTAAAACAAAGCAAAGCAGTGGTAGATAGATGGGGTCAAACAAAACAAAGCCTTGAGAATATGAATAGTATATAAGAAAAAGATAGATGGATTGACCTGAAAATTTTGGGCAGCGAGAGGGTCATTTGGGTTTTTATCCGGATGCACTTGCCTTGCCTGTTAAATAAATAATTGAACAGATCCATAATCATCATCATCAATATAACACAAACTGGTGGGTGGGGTGGATCTATTGAAATGAATTAAGAAAGAAAGAAAGAAGCAGGTTTGTTACCTTGATGTAATAAGCTTTCTTAATCTCAGCTTCGGATGCGGTTGGACTCACACCAAGCACGTCATAGTATTCGCTCTCCTTCACCATGACTGATCTTTCCGATTTCCGATTTACAATTAATTTAATTAGCTTTCCAGTATGTATACTCAAAATCAATTATTATTATTCCAATTCCTAGTCGACGGACGGACGAACGGACCAAATGAAATTCTCGCCTCTCCTCTCTCGGTGGGTGGATGCTTCCTCTTTTTACCAACTCAGCCAGCCAGCCAGCTCATAGGGTCTCAATTGAAAATCTGAAGAATCAATCATGCCACGTACCATTTTTTTTATTTTTAAGCTGTCCGTTCTTTTTTTTTTTTTTTTTACAAAATGGTTAAGCTGTCTGTTCTTGTCAAGTACAAGTATACGTAAATATTGTTTAAAATATTAAATATTAAACATGATCCTATCTTAAATCCAATGAAAAACAATTATTTTGTTTTAATTATAATTTTTTGATCAATTATTGTTTAATTTTTGCTTTTGTATGTTTTTGATGACTAATGTTTGATTTTTTTTGTATTTTTTTAAAATTCCGCTTGAATGCAGGTTAAGTGAATTTTCTTGTTAATTTTCAGATTTCACTTGTTTTTGAACATTTCTCATTAAAAAAGGCTATAACTTAAGATGTCCTTATTTGATCGAAGCTCGTGATCATGCATTTGAAAGATAATAAACATAGCTACAACTTCGGCGTTTTGAAAAATTGATTCAAACGAAGAATTTTTGGATTTTTTGGTCAAATTCCAATAGAAAGGGATTGCAATCTTTTACTCTTTTTTTAGCCGAATTTCGATGGAATCCCTCCAAAATTACATTTTTTTAACACGAGAGGCAAAATCAATTCTCAAAACCTGAAACTCAACCATAGACTTCACATTAAATCTTAACCATAATAGAATTTGGTTTCACGTTGAATTTTATGTAAATTAACAATTTAGAATTAAGAGCATATGATACATTTAAAATCTCATAAGAAACATTTATGAAAAAAATTCATTTTTCTCATTTTTTGCATAACTTATTGACCAATTATTATTTAATT
>Ga0315913_1007884_pt1 | contig 12695 bp, 10 predicted proteins | sample MpolsnodulesMG_FD_207736 | JGI IMG/M metagenome (GOLD analysis project Ga0315913, IMG submission 207736) | Medicago polymorpha root nodule microbial communities from Los Angeles, California, United States - small nodules | ecosystem: Host-associated > Plants > Roots > Nodule | place: USA... | reverse complement strand
GTGTTGCGATTAAGTTTTGATGGGCTAAAGCAGACAGAAAAAGAAATATTTCTTGATATTGCTTGTTTTTTCAACGGCAAATATGAGAAATATGTTAAAAACATTCTAAATTGTTGTGGATTTCATGTTGATATTGGATTAGGAGTTCTCATTGATAAATCACTTATAAGCATTGAGTATGAAAAGATTAAAATGCATTCTTTGTTGGAAGAGCTAGGCAGAAAAATTGTGCAAGAAAATTCAAGCAAAGAGCAAAGAAAGTGGAGCAGGGTGTGGTCCATCGAACAACTCTATAATGTTACGATTGAGAAAATGGTAAAGTTTACTGTTTATAAATAAAAAAACACATTCCCATTTTTATTTAAACTATAAATATTGAAAGTAATTTATTTTTTCTTTTATTTTTTGCAATGCTTTAGGAAAACCATGTTGAAGCCATAGTTTTGGAAATTGAAGGTGAAGAGTTGGACGTTGAACACATTTCAAAAATGAGTAATCTTAGATTGCTCATCATCAAGCGTTGTTACAATTTCTCAGGAAGCCTATTGAGTCTTTCAAACAAATTAAGATATGTTGAATGGGATTGGTATCCTTTCAAGTATTTGCCATCAAATTTTCATCCCAACGAACTTGTAGAACTGAAATTGTGGGGAAGCAAGATTAAAGAACTATGGAAAAACAAGAAGGTACTGAACATCCTCTTATTATTAATATTTATCATCTTAGAAATATAAACAAATTCAAAACAATATTCTTACAATCAAAATAACAACTCTGTTTTTGTTGGTTTTTTATGTCACAGACTCTGCCCAATTTGAGAAAATTGGATCTAAGTTACAAGGTTTTAGCGTTTCAACCTCGGAGAAGGTTTGGAAAAGAAAAGCCAGGATTTTGCTGCTGAAGTCGCCGCACAAACTTCAGCGAAACCGGTAACTACCCCAGTGACAGAGGAGCCTGCTGCCGCAGAAGCCAAGGAGACTGAACCAAAGTAAGTGTAGTTCAATGACACAAATACAGACTTTTGACACAACACTAACACTGACATGCCGACACATGCTAGTTGTACACACAAAATTTGAGAAAAAATGGATGTGTTTGACGCATATATTTAATTGTTCAATGTTGTGTTGCAGGAAATCAACAGTAGTGGTCTCAGCCTCTTTGGTCAAGCAATTACGAGAAGAAACCGGTGCAGGGATGACGGACTGTAAGAAAGCTCTTGCTGAAACGGAAGGCGATCTTGAAAAGGCGCAAGCATACCTCAGGAAAAAGGGTCTCTCATCCGCTGATAAGAAATCCGGAAGACTAGCACCTGAAGGAAGAATCGGTACATACATTCACGATGCACGCATCGGTTTTCTAATCGAAGTGAACTGTGAAACCGACTTTGTTGGCAGAAGTGAGAAATTCAAGAAGTTGGTTGATGATCTTGCAATGCAAGTTGCTGCTTGTCCACAGGTTCAGTTTGTATCTATTGAAGATATTCCCAAAACTATTGTGACGAAGGAAAAAGAACTTGAGATGCAAAGAGAAGACCTTGCTTCAAAACCTGAGAACATTAGAGAGAAAATCGTCGAGGGAAGAATCTCAAAGAGGTTAGGAGAGCTTGCTCTTCTAGAGCAGCCTTTTTCAAGGATGACAGTGTTGTAGTGAAAGACTTGGTGAGGCAAAGTATAGCTGCTATTGGAGAGAACATTATAGTGCGGCGTTTTGTTCGGTTCACTCTTGGAGAAACAGTTCAAAAAGAAACAGCAGTACCAGCATAGCTTACAAGGCTTTCAAGACAAGTATTTGTTGCATTTTCATAGGAAGAAGTATGCGGCAGAGTAAGATCAATTTTGAAACAGAAATATGGTTCTTCATAATAACTAAATGTTGATTAGGCGCGGCCACATTTTACTGATCTCTATCTGTATTGAGGATACATGAGGACTGAATTTTGGGTAATTCTCTGTTGTTTATGTGTTGAAATTATTAGTTGATGCATTTTTCAATTACAAGTTTCATTAAGGTTTGAATTGTTTGTTTCATTAATTCTTCACATTTGTTACTTCTCATGTAAATGATAATAATCATTAATCATTGATCCACCGTTGATTCTGAGAAATTTGAAGGAGATGAACAATGGACTTTTGCTTTAAATCATAAGGGGCATTTGCGTCCTTCCATGTCAATTTTTTATGACTCACCAACATCTTACAATGAGAAAATGAGCTCAAAGACCAAATTAAAAGATTTCGCAGCGATAGAGGAACATAATATAATTCTCACACTTTCAATGAGTTTTATAAGAAGCACGAAATTATCCATGAAACAACTGCGCCTTACTCCCCTGAAATGAACGGTAAAGCGGGAAGAAAAAATAGAACCTTTACCGAATCAGTTGTTTCTATTATGCTCAATTCCGAGGATGCATCTCATTGGTGGGGGGAAATTTTATTAACTGTTTGTTTTGTATTAAATAGAGTCCCCAAGTCTAAGAACAAAATTTCTCCCTACGAAATTCTGAAGAAAAGACAACCCAACTTGTCTTATTTTCGAACTTGGGTTTGTCTGGCCTATGTTAGGATTCCATATCCCAAGAGAGTAAAACTAGCCAGTAAAGCCTATGAATGTGCATTCATTGGGTATGCTATTAACAGCAAAGCATATCGGTTTTATGACCTAAATGTTAAAGTGATCATAGAATCAAATGATGTTGATTTCTATGAAAATAAATTCCCCTTTAAATCAAGAAATAGTGAGGGCACTAGTGGGGGCATTGCTACTGACCACATCCTGATGATCAGAAGCAGTGATCAGAACATCGAATCAGATGTAACAGAACCTCAAAGAGGTAAGAGAGCACGAGTTGCTAAGGAGTATGGACCAGATTACTTGGTTATTAGAAGATGATCCAACTAGCCTTCAAGAAGCTTTGTCTTCTTTAGATGCTGACTTATGGCAAGAAGCCATAAATGCTGAGATCGATTCTCTAGAGTCTAACAAAACATGGCACTTGGTGGACTTGCCACCTGGATGCAAACCAATAGGTTGAAAATGGATTTTGAAAAAGAAACTAAAACCTGATGGAAGTGTTGATAAATACAAGGCTCGCCTTGTAGCCAAGGGTTTTAAACAAAGAGAAAATATAGATTTCTTTGATACTTTTTCTCCAGTCACAAGGATAACATCCATAAGGGTACTAATCGCTCTTGCTGCGATTCATAATTTGGAAGTACACCAAATGGATGTTAAAACCGGTTTTTTAAATGGTGAACTAGAAGAAGAAATCTATATGGAACAACCTGAAGGTTTTGTAATCCATGGGTAAGAAAATAAGGTCTGCAAGTTAGATAAATCTCTTTATGGTCTGAAACAAGCCCCTAAGCAATGGCATGAAAAATTTGACAACTTAATGATAACGAATGGGTTCAAGGTGAATGAAATTGACAAATGTATTTATTATAAATATAATAATAACATTTGTACAATCATATGTCTCTATGTAGACGACTTACTCATATTTGGTTCAAATATTCATGCCGTGAATGCTGTGAAATCATTGTTGTCTAACAACTTTGATATGAAAGATCTTGGAGAAGCTAATGTAATTCTAGGTATCAAAATTACTAGGTCAGAAAAGGGAATTTCCGTGGATCAATCTCACTATGTTGAGAAGATCTTAAGGAAATATAATTACTTTGACTGCAAACCTAGTCTATTTAAGAACACTGGTGAAAGTGTGAGACAATCAGAATATGCGAGTATCATTGGCAGCCTCAGATATGCCACTGATTGCACGAGACCCGACATTGCCTATGTCGTGGGACTACTGTGCAGGTTTGTCAGTAGACCTAGTAATGAGCATTGGCAAGCTATTGATAGGGTCTTAAGATACCTAAAAAGAACCATGAACCTTGGGGTTACATTATCAAAGATTTCCGGTTGTCCTGGAAGGATACACGAATGCAGATTGGAACATCTTATCAGATGATTCCAACGCGACCAGTGGATATATATTTAATATCGCTGGAGGAGTTGTTTCTTGGAAATCTAAGAAACAAATTATATTAGCTCAGTCTACCATGGAGTCTGAGATGATAGCACTAGCTACAGCTAGTGAAGAAGCAAGTTGGTTAAGATGCTTGCTTACTGAGATCCCCCTATGGGAAAAACCATTGCTTGTTGTATTGATCTATTGCGACAGTACCGCGGCTATTGAAAAAATCGGGAACCGTTACTATAACGGTAAGAGACTACAAATACGTCGTAAGCACAACATTGTTCGAGAGTTGCTCTCCACAGGGGCTGTAAGAGTGGATCACGTACGCACTGATGAAAATTTAGCTGATCCTTTGACGAAAGGACTAGCTAGAGAGAAAGTCCATAACACATCGATAAAGATGGGACTACTGCCTATGGGAAAGTGAATCACTCATGATGGTAACCCGACCTAAATGATTGGAGATCTCAAGTAATAGGTTCAATGAGTAATAACAAGTCGTGTAGTGATATGAGGTGAACTTGCTATAATCAATCATAAGAAACATGATTCCTGAAGCGATAAGAGGCTGAGTTAATAGAAACTCTTAATGAGATCTATACTCCATGTGGAGTCGAGTACCTAGCTACAGGAGTACTCTTGATAGACTCACCTTTGTGAATGTGGATGTGGGGGCCGCTTCCTATGGAATTGTAGGCAAAATTCCTAGAGCGTTCACTAAGCCGGGATTGACGTGCAGGGCCTTTAATGCACGGGCTTTTTAGAATACACCTAAGAATAGATTATGTGTGTTTTGATGTCAGAGATAGAGTCAAGACTACGAGTCACTCTAGTAAAATCTGAATCTTAATCACTACGCAAAGGTTCAAGTCGTATGACACCTTTGCTTATGCATAATCTTATAAGAAACTTCCGAGTCATTTTTTTAAATTCAAGTGGGGGATTGTTGGAACACATAGTGTGTATTATGTGAATTAAAAAAAAAATATTTACATGTCAACTTTCTCAATTATTGCTTATTTATGAGATGTCTAACCATTAATTTTGTAACGGTCAAATGATCTTGGCCGTTGGATTTGAAACTCATCTTTGGCTCCTCACCTATCAATAGAGCCCTCACTCTTCATTTCTACTAACACCAAAAACTCTCTTGAGTTATCAAAGAGTTTTTCTCTCTTCTTTCTCCTTTAGCTTGTGTTGACGAGCTATTCTTTTCTTCCTCTAATTTTTTTTGTCCCTTCGGTTGTCCCTTTCGAAAGTAAGAGTGGTCTTGTACCATATTGAGTGGTCTAGTACCATATAGAGTGGTCTTAGTGCCATATAGAGGGTGTATATCTAGAACGGTTCCTATAGTGCAGTAGGAAATCCGATACAGTTTAGATTGGGCTGTTTTATCCTGGAGGCTACGTGGTTGTTAGTCTGCTTGCACAAATTTAGACAATGCCACGAATAGTCTTAAAAAGAGCGACCTAGTACGACACTCATCAATTATATCACCTTTTGAAAGTTTATTCTTAATCTCTATCAATTATATTCTTTCAACTGTCACAAATTATTGATTCATTCCATTAGTTGTTAGAAGAATCAAGATTGAAAAAACACTAATACATGGTGTAAAAAAATTTACAAAAAAAGAAGAGACGAAACAAAAAACAGTAAAGAAAAGAGTAAGATATGCCTAAACAATGAAAATGAGTTAATGAAAGATTTCATTAAAATTTTTTATTTAAAACATAAAGACACATTAATTAAATATGAGGTGAGTATGTAAATAACAAAAATATATTCAAAATAGATCAAGAGGTAATTTACCCAAAAATGTGTCAACATAATGACACATTTTAATTAGTCCACATCAGCTGAAGGTAATTTACCCAAAAATTTGTAAAGGGTAATCTAGAAAAACCTTGATGTGAAGTAGATCAAGAGCAACCAACCAAATTATAATCATCTAACAAATGCTTCAAGTATTAGCCTATTTCCTTTGATATGATGAGAATTACGTGAATATGAAAGGCGATAAGAAAAAATATACCACTAAATCACGTAAACATTTTTTAACCATCAAATGCGTCAATCTTCTTCTAATCACTCCAATCTAAAATCCATCATGAAAATTATTGAAGGAGATGAGAGAAAATATACCACTATAATACATTAGATACCACAGTTACTGCTATATGCATTCATTTTAGGTATGGATTCCTGATCAGACATGTACGGTTACCAATTGGTTTAGAAAATGCGATACCATTTTCAGCGAAAAACACGATTAAGGTTCTCAGATATGAGTCTACACCTAACATATTTTAGTGGCTTTCGTCTCATTTGAAAATCAAGTCATCCAATTATTATGTTCTAAAATTTGAAGGTCTATCTAGATTCCTGAGATTTCTAATATTGTTTTCAACATTGGATTAGATTGCAAGGACCCAAATTTGCAATACATATCAATCAAACATCATAAGAAGCTTTGTTGTCACACTTTTTGAAAACAACATAAGAAGCATGAATGAACCCACATACCTAAAGAAAGAGTAACAATTACGATCAAATACCTTCTACATATAAGAAGGCCAATGGCCATGATTGAAATATGTCGCGGTGGAGACTAACTTTCGCAAGATATGTTCTTGTATGAAGAAGATGAAGAATTCAGATATGTAGGAGGACCTGTTGTGACAACAAGGGAATAGTCTCTGATCAATAATATCAGATAGTGCCTCAATTTCACATATTATGTGAAGCACAAAAACGTTTTTCTATGTAACAAACTTCTCATTCTCAATCTCTATATTCTCTTATATATTATATTTTACTATACATATTCAAACAATGGTTTACATTGATCAAATTCTACTATGCTATAGTACCTATGTTTAACAACATTGATAAAAAATTACAAATAACAAGTGTAGGTACAGAAACAAACAGAGCCAAAAGATAGCAAAGTTCTGATCAAAGCTAAAATAATTCAACTATGGTTTACATGATCATTAAAATTGGGCAAGACCAATGTATTTCTTTGCATATTGACAAAGGACAAAGTGCGTTTAGATGTTTAACATTCGAAAAATTGTGACATTAAAAGGAAGCTTTCGGCTTCTGAATCGTAGATCATAGCATGCTTTCTTTGTTCATTACATGAAAAATTGTGACACCATAAGGAATGTTTCAATAAATTGTAAATCATAAGCTGCTTTAGCAGAACTTGTGAACTTCCAATGGTTAGCAGTAACACTAGTTTTTGAGTTGCAGGCCATTCGCAATATCTCTCTTGTAATAATGCCATCATAATTGGGATCCACAACTTCGATTGATATTGTCTTTGTACTCATGTCATTTCGAAACATCGACCTTGAACATGGTCAATTAAAGCCTCTGGTTTGAGTGGTCCTCCACGTACAGTGTGGTCCTCGCCATTATGACCTTCACTGCCCAACTCAACAGCTATTCAATGTATACCTGAACGAATGTCATATGATGCTTTTATAACTCAGTCACTCTCAACATTTCACAACGTGTTCGATGTGGGACTTCTTTCTTTTGCTTTCATATTGTCACTATGATGATATTAGCTAGCCTACACTTATAGAGTATCCTTCCATGTGGGACGTTTTGTATCTATCTAAATATGATAGGATATATATTTCATCATGTAATTATGAGGCATGTACCAAAAAATATAATAGAACAAGATAATGTTATTTGGTTGGTTTTTATGTGAGTATCAAACACATTATACGATTCTATTTATCATTTTTATCTGGCTCTAAATCCTATCATGACCATCAAAAAAAGTATATTTAAAAAGAAAAAGGATAACAAAGAGGATTGGGGAGACAACTGCCAAAAACAAATAAAGCAAGAAAAACAAAGAAAAGAGATGGAAACAGCAATAACTAGGTAACTAAAACAACAGCCCCAAGTGGTTTACACAAACAAAACTAAACCCTCATGTTGAGAATGATAGTTGACAAAGAAGTTATTCTTAGAGCAGCAACAAGATTATCATTCAACAATTAATATATAGCATGCTCAACAAAGTTTCTTTTATGATAACAACTTCTAACAGACTTCTGAGGTAACCAATAAGCTCAAGTGCTGAACAAGCTTGGCTGGACAGGCACTTCGAGTTCTGTCTCTAAAAACCACAATGACAATCTATCACTCTTGAAGATCATAATTTGCTTCATTGACTTGCTTCGTTTATAAAAAAACGAATTACATAAAGATCATCCATAAGCTGTTTAGAAAAGCTTATAAAAATAGCTTATAGCTTAAAGGAAAACAGTATGATTTCATATTATCTTTTGTTATTAAAACAGCTTATACATAAGCACTTATATAATAAGTGCTTATCCGAACAAGGTCATAGTTTTCTGGCATGTTTGCCTATCTTTGAATTCTTAGACAAGACTTCTAATTGTTAAATGTCTGTTCCGCCACCCTTTGGATTCAGCAACAATATCACCAGCACTTGTGAAGCAACTTCGGGACGAAACAGGAGCTGGAATGATGGACTGCAAAAATGCTCTAACAGGTAGTGAAGGTAAAATTGTGAAAGCACAGGAGCTGTTTAGGAAAAAAGGCTTAGCGAGTGCAGACGAGAAAGCATCCAGACCAAATGCCGAAGGAAGGATGGTTCTTGATCTTGTTGTTTCTAAGTTACATTATAGCGACTGTTACAATATCTGTGTTGAAATTATTAGTTGATGCATTTTTCAGTTACAAGTTTCATTAAGGTTTGAATTGTTTGTTTCATTAATTCTTCACATTTGTTAATTCTCATGTAAATGATAATAATCATTAATCATTGATCTGTTTGATATGCTATTATAGTTGAATATTTTGAATATTGTAAAATTTTCTCTATAAGATATGCGTAGTATATCGAAGAAGTGAAAATTTAAAGGAAACCATAAAAGGGTTTGATGACATGAGTTTAGCTTTGGTGTTCATAGAGCCTGATTGTAAGCAAGTGGATAGACAACACGTTTTGTATGTGTTTAGTATCAATTCCATGTATTGGAGAGGGAGTTTGGAGGGTTAAACTAAGTTTTTCAAATACAATCTATGTATGTAGTTATAATACTTTCAAAGATAAAAAATACATTAATCATAAATGTTAATTTATCATTTACCTACAAAACCACTGTCTTCAAAAATTTGAAATATTTCTGTATTTTTTCCTCTAATCTCATCCCTCCAAAACCCTCCCACCTCTTCCCCTCTAAACTCCCAACAAAGCCTAAATATGTTTCACAAGTTTAAGGTAAGTTTTATATATAGAGAAACAAACAATGTAGTTTATTTACTAGCAATGATGCCATTGTCATATGCTAGTTTTTAGATTCATCTTTTATATGTCATCTTGTTTCTGTTGAAAAAAGTTATGTGAATATATTTTTATAACTAAAAATGGTGGCGTGAGGTGCAACACCTATAATTTACGTGTATTGATAAATTCATCATCAACTTACTATTCATGGTTTTTGAGTATTTTATTTTATTTTATTTTTTAATCAGAAAATGAGAGAGATGCTTTAAAATATAAAAGATAAACATTCATATTGTATGTTGATGGTGAATTATCTCATGTTACATTTCCATCGTTAAAATCTCCACCATCTATAAGAGAGGAGAGATGTTTTAAGATATAAACAAGATGGAATATATTGGTTTACCTTTTTTTTTTTTTAATTTGTGTTAATTCTCCGATTTTTAGGAGAATAAATCATAATAAATTAGATTTCAGAAAAAATAATAATTTAATTATGATTTTAACTTTCTTCTCCCATATGCCAAGAAAGAAGAGAAATATCATCCAATCACTATTATAAGCAAAAATTAGTATTTAGATTCATTCATTAAATTATGTATGTGGTCAATAATAAAGACCATGTACATCATTAATTGAATGAATTTAAAATGTAAACTTTTGCTTATATTAATGACCGGAAGGTGTAGTAAGCTTCAATTTCAATATTGCTCATCTTTATCCCTCCTTTGTTTTTTAACTAATGTGTAGTATTCCATAAAAAAATATTTGTACTTTTACGTATTTAATTACACAAGTTTCAAGAAATTTTTCCTATATTTGTTTCCTTAACTATGGTTGAGGAGACACTAGTTAACATTTTCTATAAAAAATAATAATTACACTTTTAGAATTTAATTACGCAAGTTACAAAATTCTTCCTATCAAGTTTCTATTAATACATGCTTGTTTTAAGTACTTCCTCCGTCCCTAATTATAAATCATCTTTAAAAAAAGTGATGTCCCTGAATATAATTAAGCCCTTATACAAATTAATAGGTGCTTTTATTATTTATTTTCTTAAACATGTCCCTAATTAATACTACTAACTTGTATTATTGGAATATGAAAAGACAAATTAAATTAAATACATATACAAATAAAGAACAGTTTAGTAAAATTTACACACAAATAAGACACGTTAACTACACTATCAACTTTTTAATATATACTCTCTCCATCCCTATATGTAAGCACTCAATACATCTCTATCTCTATTATAAACATTTCCCTTTTTTTTTTTTGAAAAGTACACATGGCATCTTCAAATCTCTATTATAAACATTTCCCTTTTTTTTTTGAAAAGTACACATAGCATCTTCAAATTTCTCATCTCATTTAATGTTTGTTTATCAACCAATCAAAATGGATCATGACTCATTTATTTTTTATTAGCCAATCAAAATTGATCATGACATGATTTTTTCCCTATATATAGACAATTTGTTTTTCATTATATTCATCTACCTCTTCCTCCCTCAAAAAAAGACATAAAAGAGCATTTTTTGTATTTTAGAAAACATGGAATTTTAATCATTTGATGGATTATGAGGTTGATTTACTCTTTCATTTGAATCTAATCGCTAGTTAATGCTACTTTCTTCCGGTAGATTTTCAAATATCGAAAAGGGATGAGTCGCTAACTTAGTCATTCTGAGAGAAGAATCTAGATAAATTTTTTATTGCAATGAGCCACTCTATTATATCTATTATATTAATGAGGATTGTGTATTTTTTTTGTTATGATTATGTTTATATGCATTCGAATAGAACAAAAGGGTGTAAATTATATTGATGAAATTAGTTAATGTAGCTCAATTCTCATTCCCCTGCTTTTTACTACATCGAGGGCATAACTTATATTTAATTATGATTGGTATTCTATTTCGCTGTTCTTAATTTCAGAGTTACAAGTTTATATTTAACTTTTCTTTTCAAAAAAGTTTATGTTTAACTGTATAAAGGTACACACTTTTTGACCCAAAAAAAAAAGGTACACACTTTTTGGTTAGAAAAATCCTAATTACTAAGATTAAATTTGAAGAAAAAATTTCAACAAATTATAATTTAGGAGACTTTCCCATTTATATGCAGATTATAACTCAAAATCTTTATTATAATCTTTATTATAAACATTTCTCTTGCATCAAATAAAAAGTACACATGGCATATTCACATTGTCCATTGCATTTAATGTTTTTCTCTCACAACCTGATTCTGTCTAGCTCTATCTCTCACACATTCCTCCTTAACCAATATGTAATTTCACATTGATTTGGATGTTGAAAGATATTTTATATAATTTTATTCGTAAATACTTATTCTGTTGTATTTGGATTGTATATAGCTTGATTTTTTTTTCTTTTTTGATGTTGGTATCATGCTATCAACAATTATCATGTGCTATGGGATGCGCTCTTTTACAAACTAATTTATTTGGTATTAAACAAAAAGTCCAATAAATGTGAATAATGAATATTTTTTTACAAAAGAATGTGAATAATTACTACTATGATGACAACGACAATCGTTCAAAAATGATGACATCAATGATATTTACTATTATAAATAACCAAAATTTAAAAGATTACTAATCATTAAAACAAAATCAATTCAGTTATGATTCTAAAAAGGAAATGTAAGCCTGTTTTACAAATCAAAAGTAAAATTTCATTAAATCAAATTTTCCATCTCAAAAGCATATTCACTAATTACAGAATAATCTTTATGATAATCATTTGCCTAGCATAAATGTCATAGTACACGTATCACTCTTCTACATTCTTAATCTCATTAATTACATCCTTATCAGCCAAATTTATTTGCTTACTTTGATCACCTCAATTTTTCATAGCATGATTCACATAGAATATGGTTACTTTAGATGAAATTGCTTAAGTCATAATTGAAAACAATTGAATTGTATTGATTTGCTATAAAAGTGAATCATGATTTATAATTGGGTAAAAGAATAGTAGTAACACCTAATAATATGATCAAATTAAAAACAAAATTTAATTAGGTAAAAACCAATCCGGTTACTAATTAAAAGTAAACGATACCATGTAATCAATTTTAATTAATATGTGAATAAGTGCACTAAAAATAAAGACGTTATTTCTTTCATTGTTAAAAAAAAACGTTTCATCAACCTTTAAAGTTTTTGACAAATTAACATAAAATAGCTGTCATTAAATTTTGAAATTTTGTATTTTTTTAATTTTAAAACAATTATATTTTTTATGTCATTTGAATTGGGTTGATTGTAACACCCCGTATTCCCAACAATGTAAATCATACATGTAAATCAGAGTATTACAACGTATACGGAATGCTACACTTCGTAAAATACTTAAATAATAGAGTAAAATTTTCTATTAATAAAGTAAA
>Ga0315913_1007882_pt1 | contig 12696 bp, 6 predicted proteins | sample MpolsnodulesMG_FD_207736 | JGI IMG/M metagenome (GOLD analysis project Ga0315913, IMG submission 207736) | Medicago polymorpha root nodule microbial communities from Los Angeles, California, United States - small nodules | ecosystem: Host-associated > Plants > Roots > Nodule | place: USA... | reverse complement strand
CCTTGGAATATAAAGATGGGAATTTTATTCCAAGGTATTTAGGAAAAATATGTTTGGTTAACTTTATAATATTCCTAGGAACCATAAAAATAGGGATTATAATAGGTAACTATTTATGAATTTATTCCCATGAGAACTTTATTCCCATCCTTTTTCCTTGGGAAAATTTTTCTATTCCCAGAAACATTTTATACCCGGGAATAAAATTTAGTAAACTTGTAACAAACATAGGCATATATATTCCTATCATTTTATTCCCGAGAATCAACAAATATAACTTGAAACAAACACACCCTTAGTGATTTGTTTGTGAAGTTTGATGGGCCGATTACTTTTAATTCGAGATCGGAAGTCAATTTCTTGACTCATGTTTTTTGGCCTGTTTTCGTGTCTTCTCCAACAGGTTGAGGATTGATCGGTGGTGGAATTCAAATGAGTGCGGAAATCTGACTCAATTGTGGTGATGATAAGGTGAGGTGTTGTTTGTGGCGATGAGAAGGTGATGTGTTGTTGTTAGGTGTTTCAGTGGGTGTGATGGGTTTTGTTTTAGCGATTTTGATGTGAGTAGCAGGCGATAGGTGCTTGAATTTTATTTATGTTGTCATTCAAGATGGAGTGTGAGGTTTTGGATTAACTTTTAGTTTATGTTTGTTTGTCGGGGTTTAACTTGGTTTTGTTGTTGATTTGATTTTGGAGGTTTATTTTTTTATTAGTGTTTACAATGTACGTTGTATTACATTTCTTTTGTGTGTTCCAGTTATATATGACATCCTTTTCTTTGTAGTTTTTGTCCAACATGTCCATATTTGTCATATGTAAGGTCTTGGTTATTAATAAAAATTTTCGTTCAAAAAAGTAATCTAGGAAAGTTAATAAATTAACTATCGTTCTTTGTTTTCACTAAAAAAAAAAACTATCATTCTTTGTTTAAAGGATTTAATTAAAATTTAACAAATTCAAAGAATTATATCTAAATTCCTTTATAATTTTAACAACGTAAATGAATATTACTCCAATTATATTTTGATAATAATGCCCAAAAATGTGGATGGCACTTCAGTGCCTTTATCTTCGGTGCCTTTGATGCCTTTAGTTCATTTTTGATGAAAGAGAATGTTGGATGAATGATTAAAATAAAGTATTTAGATGAGAGAGAATAAATAGTTAAGAGATAGATATGAATAAAAATTAATAAAGGCACCGAAGATAAAGGCACCAAAGGGAAAGACACCGAAGTGCTACCCAAAAATGTATGCTGTGTGAGTGTGAAAAATTCCAGTGTTTGAGCCGGGATAAGTCTTCGCATATTATATAATACAGCGGCTATTCCACGTTCCAAAAGCCGGTACTTACGGGCCAAGCAAGTCAAGTCATGTTTACTTTATTTTTAAAAACAAAAACAAGTCAAGTTATTTTATCTACTTTAGGGTCAACCATTAAACCATATGCTTTATATTTATGATATATATTTTCATCTCATCAGCATAAGAATTGGAAAATTTTAATATCTCATTTCAATTACTTTATTCAGTTTTAAATAATAAAATATGCAATTTAAGAAAATAATGGAGAAAGAGTAGACTATTTTAATTAAAGTTATACTATTTTTTTTATAAGCAATCGTTATATTAAAAGAGAGTACAAGGCATACTCTAACTCTCTTTAAAAAAAAAGGGATACTCTAACTCATTACAATGTGATGTGTCAAAAATAAAATAAATTAATAATAACTCATTACCATGTAATTACAACTTAAGACGGATTTAAACAAGAAACATGAATACACCACCATCTAAATAGAATAGCCTAGAGTTTCATCTATGATCTATTTATGAATCACACCGAAAAGAGAATTTTAGTTTGATCTAAGACTTGAAGAGGCTCTGCTATGTTGTCTTTGAATAGGAACCTATTTCTCATCTCGTACAAGCTCTAAGTAGTAAGTAGGTTTCCTCCTTTCGCCACCATCTTCTTACAAGAAGTCTCTTTATAATCTCATTTATTACGCAATTAGATGTCCTATGAAATTCTTACATCGTCTCTTGAGACTATAAAGTTAAACTCATACTACTATGCTAATACCTCTTAGACATTAAAAAATCTAATTGAAAAATAGAATCTGAATGAATTAATGATGTTTTATTATTATTCTTATCTGAATTGATTAAACGATATTTTATTATTATTCTTATATATGAAAATCAATATAAGTGGTTACTTGTGTAAGAGTTGCCTCTTTGAGATTTGTTATTCTTTATTCTTATATATGAATATGTCCTTAATTAGAAGTTACAAGTACTAATACAGAACTTGTACCAGAGAATTATTAATTCAGGACAAAAAGTCAAAGTTATAAGAAAAATATAGCTAAAGATATATGGTTCTGTTGCCTGCAAATTGTAATAGTGATACAATGTTATTTATTTATTAAGATTTTAATTACGGTAATATGCAGGTATAGAGTACCAAACTCATATACACTTTACAATATGTAGCCAAAAAATTCAAGATGAATATGTCGCAAATTTACCAATATTGGTTGACTCTGCAATATCATCAGCCACTAATTCGATGCACCTGAACCTTGCGACGTGATGATAAGGCTTCATTCAGATGCGCAATATTAAGCAAGAGTTGGCTAATTTTCTGCACCAACAAAATTTGATAAGCATAATATATAATGGCTTTTCGCAGGACATATTCACAAAAGTTTGCCTTGATTCAAAATTCTATTAAAAGTCCAATTACTTTTTCAATAAGCCATCTATAACAATTTTCACTCATTAAAACTAAAATGCAATATATATTGTACGTTTAACCGTTTTCATTAAATAAACTAAAGTAATGGTCCAAGTTTGATCGATTCGGCGCAGATCCAAACATATAGTGAAGCTACATTTGATATCTTCAACGATTTTGTTTCAATGACTTCACACGTGACTACGTGAAGGGGGACTAACGACTCTCACTTGGATGAAAAAAATGATCTAGTGTTAAATGTAATACACTTGGGGCTGTTATAGCTAGCAATCACAAGGCTGCATGTGGATGAGTTTTTAGAGATGAATCAGGTGTGTGGTTAGGTGGTTTTGGCCGAAATCTGGGCTATTTTTTAGTGCTCATGTCAAAACTTTGGGGAATATACTCTGCCCTTGAACTTGCATGGGATAAAAGATTTCGAATGCTTGCTCTTGAATTTGACTAGGCTATTGTAGTATCTTTGGTTAATAAAGGGTGTCCCCCGATCCATCCTTGCTTTTCTATTGTCTCCCTCATTAATCACTTTATCATGAAGGGTTGACAAATTACTCTTTCTCATATTCATAGGCATGCAAACCAGGTAGCTGACTGACTTGCGGGTTATACATTTTCAACTCATACGGGCACTTACTATTCAGATTGTGTTAATATTTTATAACAGAATCTACATAGTCAATATCTATTTTAATTGTTGCGTTTGTATGTAGTTTGGCTCAACGGCCTCCCTTTTATCGAAGAAAAAAAAGGAGTATAGCAAGTCCAAAGCCCCTACACCGCAACGATACTTAAGGACATCTACTAAAGATCAAAATTCTAATTACTATGGATTAGAAGAAAAAAGAAGAGGAAATGATAAATATAATTTCCTATCAATATTTTTTTGTTGTATTTTCATGTTAACCAATAGAAAGATGTTTACGGATGCCATATACTCACCTCATCTTTTTGCCTAAGAAGATATTCCGAACCGTCCACCTTCCGGCGACGCCTTTGAATCCTGACGTAAACCAACACCGCCGTCACAGCTACAACTCCAGCCACGCACGTAATTGACCAAAACGCCCCCGCACACATTGCACAGTTACGAACCTTAGAAGCCACCCTCACAATTTTCACTCTCATAGCCTCCATCCGCAACTTCAATATCTTATTCACTTCATTAGCCCAATCCAATGGCGTTGAAGCCGGCGTGGGGGTTTCACCCTCCTCGCCACCAACGGAACTTGATGCCGTCATGGGCGAGGAAATTCCTTCTTCATGATGAGTAGGAGTGGAAGAAGAAGAACAAGAAGAACAAGAAGAAGGAGGATTACTCCCTCCCTGAACTTCAATATTGTTGTTTTCGTTGATGATTATTCTGTTCCATCCAGAGGATTCGAGAGTTGTGTGTTGTTGTTCGATTTCTTGCCACTCGTTTATTTCCTCCATGCCTACAATACAACTATAGTTTCAACATTCAACGATGTTATGTTATTAAGCATGCATGTTTCAAATCAATATCTATCTTAGATAAATATCTACATCCTTAACGGGATAATATCTATGGTTCAATTTTGTCTTTTTTCCTTCGTTGGATCATGGATGGCTTCAACTTTAGTAGAGGGGACGTATGATATCTGGGTACCTTATATTTTTAGGATATCGTGGGCCACGGAATTATCACACTTGTTCGAAAGTAAGTACCCTCAAGTCCTTGCGTTTAATATAGTTTGAGATTTTCCATTTTATGTATATATAACTTGATTGAAAATTCTCTCAATTTTTAAGGGTCATGCTTAATTTGGAGGGAAAAAAAAATCATACTAGCTCGATTTAAGAGGTAAACAACACCAAAAGAATTTTAATGTGTATTTTTTAGAAAAAGCCAAAAATTTGTTGAAACGATAGACCAAATGGTATCTAATATACATTTTGTTTTCATTACCTAAATGTTACAACATTTCAAATAACAAAGACTTGTATCATTTTCTTTAGAAAAAAAAAGACTTGTATCATTTTGCATTTTAATAAAAAAAACCAAAGGCTTACATTATGTAACTTTGTACACCTAAAAATAATTATCATATTAGCCGATTTCAGTAACTAGGCGATTAAATGATTAGGCGAGGAAGCCTCTCAGTAAAGTAAAAAATAGACAACTTTATAGCAGACGATTCTTTCTCAAAGCAACTAACTCAGAACATGAGTAAAAAAGACTCGGAATTGAGTTGGAACTTAGTGGGACTAGTACAATGATGTGCCAAACCCAAATTCTCTACTCTTAGCACCACTAAACACTTTGAGAGATGAGGGTAAAAACATGATATCTAGTGGAACTACACACCAACGGCATTGCCAATGTATCATGCCGAGTAGAGGAAATGGAGGACGAACGTGGTGCGCCATGATCCCACAACGAAATGGACGTTTAAGCATTGTAGGTTACATCACTTGGCTTGTAGGCAAAAGTTACACTATGAAGACTTTGTTCATACATTTTGTAATTAAAACATCCAATCAATCAAACAAACTTATTTCACACTTTCTAATCCCCATACCCTTATGCTTTTATTTATGCATTTCTAAGTGTAACTTAAACCCAAAAACAACTACCTAAGGCTTTACTTAAGAAGTTAGGAAATCCATAGCTGAGGGACAAAGTTCATCTCTCAGCATTAATCGCTTGAAGCAAAGAGATTTACACTTGAGGAAACTTAGCCGACCTAAACTACTTGAGGAAACTTAGCCGACCTAAACTAGTTTTAGCTTCCATCAACAATGACCAAAAATGCAATTGGTACAAATGATTATATATGCCGCTTACACCAGCGGTCGTTGAGTTCTAGTTTGAAATTCAACAATTGGTACGACCGAGTTCTAGTCCGAAATTCCAAAATGAATAAGTTGTTTGTTAAAAAAAAGTAATACAATTTCACTTTAGGCTTTGTTTGCGAGTTGGATGGGAAGGGAGGGGTTTGGAAAAAAAATGAAGGAGCAAATAGAAGAAATAGATGATATTGAGAGGGGGAAAGCTTTGGGGTTTATTTTTCTTCATAATATAAAAGCACCCTAATTTGAGGGAACCAAAAAATTGTATTAAGGAGTGTTTTGGAGGGTTTACATGAATTCTTCAAATTTAATTTATGTTATCTTAATATTTTAGAATTAAAAATATATTAACCATAAACGTTAATTTATCATTTTCTAAAAAATTGCGCTTTCAAAAAATGTAATTTGTTTTCCTTCCAATTTCCCTCATATTTCCAACCCTTCAGTTTTCCCTCCCCTTCCAAACGCCCAAACAATGTCTTAATTAACACTTTCCACTACTAGTGCCTTGGCAGCTACTTATGTGATGTTCACCTATACCACACCCATGTTCAGCATTAATGTGAATGACTTAGCTATCTGATGAATATATTGTTTATTAGATGAATTTAGGTGTCCCTACCCACTAAGGGATTAATTTCTTATTGTATTGAATTTGAGTCTAATTAAGAGACTAACTTATCTAATATACTACTATGTTTTTGCATAAACATGATTAGAGATTCATCATTTAGCACATATTTAAGTATTCGTCGACTATCTGTCATTTGGGACAAAGTAAGTTGATAACCAGCAATTACTTACTTACTGTTATAGTAGCAGTTAATTACAGTTACAAACTTGATGTTTCTCTACAAGACATGCACCGTACACTTCTCACTTACACGTGGAATCCGCGTCGGCACGATCCAGGCCAGGTCAATTCTAGTTTAAACATTGTTCTATTCTTTCAAACACAACCAATCACTAAACGCCACGAATAACGACAACAACATGCGAACATGTCAATGATCTTCAGTAACGTATGAAGCCTTGTCTCTTATCCCTGCACGACACTTGTAAACAATCTATTCAAATCTCTCCCATGTTTTTACTTGGATTCAAAACTTATAGAAGTGATTTTGGTGTTGGAATATTTTCAACAACATGATTGTTTCAGCTCTTTTAACATCTGTTGGAATAAACACTGCTTTATGTGTTTTGTTTTTTACACTTTATTCTATTTTGAGGAAACAACCTAGTAACTATAAAGTTTATATACCACGTTTGTTAGCTGAAGCTGAAGGAATTTCAAGAAAAAAACCTTTCAAGTTGAAACAACTTATACCTTCTCCTGATTGGGTTGCAAAAGCTTGGAACCTTTCTGAGGATGAACTCTTTTCGTCTTCCGGTTTAGATGCTCTTGTTTTTATGCATCTCATAACCTTCAGGTATGTTTGAATTGACTTTTCTGTCATACAACAAACACATGCTAGACTGTTTGATGGGGTTATTGGGATCCTTGTGCTTGTTCCTGTAAATTGTTGGTGAAATCAGCTAGAACATAGAAGAGGTTGATGTTGTTGACTTTGCTTTTCAATCTAATTAGGAAATGTTTGGATTCACTTAATTAAGTTTCTATTACATAAACACTTGTGAGACTGTTTGGGAGAGCTTATGAAAACAAACATGTTTATTTATACCATGTATTCAGATTATGTCCATAAGCTCCTAGGATAGCTTAAAAAACAGCTTATAGCTCATATGGACACGGTTTACTTTATTTTATCTTTTGTTATAAAAGTAGTTTATACATAATCACTTATACCATAAGCGAGTATTATGTACAAGTTTATTCAAATTGAGCAGAAGCTTGAATGTATGCAGCTTGAAAATATTTGCTTTTGCTGGGGTTATTGGGATCTTTGTGCTTCTTCCTGTGAATTTGTGGGGAAATCAGCTAGAAGAGGTTGATATGTATGACTTTGCCGGTAACTCTCTAGATGTGTTTACCATATCAAATGTCAACAGTGGCTCTAACTGGTAAATACGTTCTCACTGTTTCAACATTTTTCTTGTGTTCAGATTCATATCTGCTTTCATAGCTTATAATTTCAGCTCCTAAAGATTTTCAGCTTAGCATGAGATTGTTATCCTTCATGATTTTTGTTTCAGGTTATGGGTCCATTTTCTTGCTGTATATATGGTATCTGGATTCACTTGCTTACAACTTCATCATGTAAGTACTCACACTCCAAGCTTATAAGATACTAATACTAATTTGTTCATCTACACTCCATGATGTTATGCTGATGAGTATGTAGAGATACATCTATATATTTTGTACCTCTACTCTTCATATTAATCATCAAGATTCTGAATAAGAATTTCTTTGTTTGTTATTCTTAATCTGGTTCGTTTACCAGATAATTGTTAACTATTAAAAAAAATTCTGCATACTCATCGCTGAAAGTTATTTGGATCCTCAGGAATATAAATACATAGCTTCCAAAAGAATTTCTTATTTTTCTTCATCCAAACCTCTGCCACATCAGTTCACCATTTTAGTTCACAGTATTCCTACTTCTTCAAGTTGCAGTATTAGTGAGAGTGTTGACAGCTTCTTTAAAGACTTATACCCATCTACATATCTCTCACATGTCGTTATTCGCCGTACAAACAAAATCCAAACTCTCATGGTAACCATTCTCTACAATTTTATCTCCTTTCTTATTCAATAAAATTCCTTTACTCAGATGTTGCTGATTCAAAGAATTATGAAACTCATGTGCCTGTCTGTCTTAAATCTAGAGTAAGTCAAAGAATTTGTATAAAAGGATTCGTCAATTACGTTCAAATTCTACTCAACAAAACTATAACCATGGTGGTGGTATACTTGGAATTTTTGGATCTAAAAAAGACGATCTTATAGATCATTATGGAAAGAAGTTGGAGGACATCGAGCAGAATGTAAGATTGAGGCAAGCAGAAGCTTCATTGATAGCAGAAGTATGTTTTGATTTCTCTAATTACTTTTTCAGTCATTTTTTAACTGTTCACTCCTTTCTTCTTATATTCATTTCTATAAAATGCATTCTGTTAAATATAAATTGTTGTTCGATGTTGAAGGAGGCTCGAGCGGCTTTTGTGTTCTTCAAGTCCCGTTATGGTGCTGCATCTGCTTTCCATTTGCAACCGTCAATCAATCCAACTCAGTGGATTACTGAGCCAGCTCCGGCACCTAAGGATGTTTACTGGCCTTTCTTTTCTGAATCATTCATGAAACAATGGGTTTCTAAGTTGGTGGTTATAGTTGTGTGTATTCTTTTCACAATTTCGTTCCTTATACCAGTTGTACTCGTTCAAGGGCTTACCAACCTGAAACAATTGGAAATTTTGTTTCCTTTCTTGGCAAGTATTCTATCTATGTAAGTAAAAGTTGCTTTCCATAGAATCATCAATTAATCGGCTTATGCGATTTTCTCTTGCTAGTCAAATTCACGCTAAGTTTCTAACTATCTTTTTTGTGACTTGTGAATCTATGATGCTATGTCTTGCTTTGAATCTGTTGTTGAAAACATCTGAACTTCTTCTAAATATTTCTGCAGAAAATTTGTTACTCAAATAATTACAGGATACCTTCCCAGTCTTATTCTTCAGATGTCTCTGAAGTTAGTGCCTCCTGTTATGGGGTTTCTTTCCTCCATTCAAGGATACATCTCACACAGTGATATAGAAATGAGTGCATCTAAAAAAGTAATATGGTTCACAGTATGGAATGTTTTTTTCGCAACTGTATTTTCTGGCTCAATTTTGCATCAGCTCTATGTCATACTTGATCTAAGGGAAATTACTAGCAAACTAGCAGTGGCAGTCCCGGCACAGGTAAAACAATGTCTAACATTTACTCATACTATTTATCATTTTAGGCATACTAAATTCGTGACCAATTTATAATGGTACAATATTTGATTTCCATGTTTTTTTAATGCAATTCATTTTGATTTTACTGTAGGCATCATTTTTCATTCCATATGTTGCCACAACAGGATGGACAAATGTGTTGTCAGAACTATTTCAGATACTTCCTTTCATTTCAAGTTTGATAAAAAGGCCCTTCACAAAACAAGAGGATGAATTTGAAGCTCCATCTCTTGCTTACCACAGAGATGTTCCAAGAATCCTTTTCTTTGGACTTCTTGGTATTACATATTTCTTCTTAGCTCCACTAATTATTCCATTCCTCTTGGTCTATCTCTGTTTTGCATACATCATTTACCGAAACCAGGTCAGATTTCTTTGTATGCTTATCTTAGAGTCATTTTATCCATGATAATGTGAGGGTCATGGATAAATTGGTTGTTTTGGCTTGGACTGATGCACTGCTTTTGTATTACGCAGTTCATAAACGTATATACACCAAAGTATGAAACTGCGGGGAGATTCTGGCCTATTGTCCACGATTCGATGATATTTTCTCTAGTACTTATGCAACTCATTGCCGTGGGAAGTTTTGCATTAAAAAAACTTTCTCCAGCTTCAACTTGGACTCTTCCTCTACCAGTATTCACTCTTCTCTTTAATTATTACTGCCGAAGGCGATTCTTGCCTATATTTACTGCATACTCAGCCGAGGTAAAGTTTCCAGTGACTCTGATTGTCTTCAATATATTTTCCAGCACTCTTTCCTAACCTAAAAGAGATGGCGATAAAACTTTTAAATAACTATCTCCAAAAGAACATTAAATTGTTGCACCTCAACACTGATTTGACTTGTGTTTGTGTTTTCAGAGTTTAGTAAAGAAGGACAGGGAAGACGAAAAGGATACCGCGGCAATGAATGAATTTTACAACCAATTGTTAACTGTATATAAAGATCCTGCTTTGTTTCCAATTCATCACTCATCTAGCACTGATAGTCTTGTTAGCCCCCTTTTATCTTAAGTTCAACACTAAGTAATCACAATATTCTACCATATAAGCCCTCTCCTGTATGTAATGTTAGATTCCTATTTGAAGAAAAAATGGAGTGAAGAAGCCAGAAGCCATTGTGTGCAGAAGGCCAGAAGTCATAGAAGCTTAAATGTTTCCAGTGTCTTTGTTGTTTTGAATTTTACTTGTAAGTAGTCAACTTTTGGATTTACTCTGAAAGTTAGATCAACCATGTAATTTGTGTATATTCATTTTGAGCGTGATCAGTGAGAGTACATTAGCCATAGAGATTAGAGTGCTGAATTGCCACGTTTAGTTAGAACATGCAACAACCAAGTCATTAGTGCAGAGGGCTCTGAATTGTTTGTAATGGTAGAAACTACAAGTGACATGCAATTTTGGTATAGGAAAGAATACAGAATTATTTTATTGATTGTGAAATATTGCAACTAGAATTCATTTATAGTCACAGTTCACTTTTACTATAAGCAATCATGTTTTTGGATTGAAGATTTGAAATTATAGTTATACGCATTGCATGCATCTTACTCAAAATAAAATTATCTAAATTTTACTATTTGATTTTCAAATTACTTTAATGCTTTATTACTTGTCCATACTGAGATTGATATCAAGGCATCTTGGTTACTTTATTGGTAGAAATGATCTATGATTAACATTAGTCTTTATGTTGATGATAGTACAGTAATCAAACCTATAAGTACAATTAAAATAAGTTGGATGGTTTTTGTCAAGGGACTCTAATGATAGTTTCAAAGACTAAACAGACAAAATGAAGTATGCCAAAATAGAGAATATTGGGGACAATTGGACTGCCCTTGTCACTTCTTTTGGTGTTTTATCTGAATATATTCTAATTCTTTAATAACATCATGTTGAATAACCAATCTCACAAGGAATATCATTCTTTCACACAACACAAAGGCTTGTTTGGTTTTGATTTGAGAAAATGTTCTTTAATTTAGTTTCTTGATTTTTATTTTTTTGGTCAGGAGTTTCTTGATCTCATTATTAATTGAAAATATATCCTTTTATTTTTATTCTTTTTTTAATTTCCATATATTATTTATTTTATATAAAGAAATAGAGAGCCAAGTAGTTTGACCTGGGTATTTAGTGAGCTTCAGTTAACTCAAATTGATCGGAAGTACCTATATGGACTGATACATTCTTTAGCCACATATTAGTTACCTCCCGATTGAACTTTATATTACCAAGATCTTTCTCCTCCAAGAACCGAAGGGTTATTTTGCAAATCAATGGAAAGAAAAAAATAAAATGGAAACACAACAACACTTTTGCAATTAAAAGTGAAGCAAAAAAAAAAATAGATTGATTTTTTTAGACAACAAAACAATATTTTCATGTAAATGGCTGTCTCTGATTTTGATTGGCCTAATAACCAAATTCGATTGGGGGTCAAATTTCTTCCAAATGAACATACATGGTTTATATACATGAACACTGAATGCAACTGAAAACAGAATTGAAATTGAAGAAACTGCGAAACAGCACATTTACAATAGTGTTGTTTGCTGTTTCCATAACTTAGTAATTTCTCAAGAGTAATTTGCTTAGCACATTTGCTATTTGCTGTCTTGCTTTTATTCCACTGCTATTTTTTTTTTTCACAATGTTAAAACTGCTATTTAAAAAGTTGTTGTAACATTGGTTGTTTTAAGCATGATTTTTGTGTACTCTGCAACTTAGTGTCGTTCAAGTAGTCTTGACAAGAAACAATTAGAAAAATGCATCCTTTGGTCAAAAAGAAAAAGAAAAAGCATTCTTTTGGCAGTTTTTGTTGTCTGTCTCATTTGCAATGACTATTAACAAGAGTCAGAGTTAGTCTTTAAAAAATGTTGGTGTCTATCTACCGTCTCCTGTTTTTTCACATGGACAATTGTACGTCACAATATCGAGGGTTACTTCAAGGGATGGTTTAAAGATACTGATCAATGATGAAGACGGTCAAGATACTGATGTGATATCTAATGTGGTCTACAGAGAAGTTTTCCGTAACGTGTAACACTTTGTTTTGTAGTATTGTTTTTATTTCATATCGGTACTTTTTCTATTTCGACAGACGTTGGATTTTCTTTTCGTCAATAAATTATGCCATCAAATTTATATGTCATGTTACCGTAACATGGTTGATGTCATGGAAATTGTTTAATATTGTACATTAAAAACGTTTGC
>Ga0315913_1007878_pt1 | contig 12700 bp, 4 predicted proteins | sample MpolsnodulesMG_FD_207736 | JGI IMG/M metagenome (GOLD analysis project Ga0315913, IMG submission 207736) | Medicago polymorpha root nodule microbial communities from Los Angeles, California, United States - small nodules | ecosystem: Host-associated > Plants > Roots > Nodule | place: USA... | reverse complement strand
CGTTGAGTTGGTGCTTACAACCATTTCCTTTGGTTCTTTAAAAAAAAAACATTTCCTTTGGTCCAATAATAATATTGGTTAATGATGAACAACAACACGTTGTTATGCAAATTAGCAGCTCTAATTTTATTGCTATCACAAAACCGAATCGAATTGCATATAGTTTTATTTTTGAAAGTGAAATGATATTTGAAGAATAATTTTTGTGATAATTCTCTTTCTCATATTTTCATTGTACTTTTATTCTTTTTTTTTGTTTCTCTTTCTCTATTATTATTGTCCAATAAAAGAAGAGGAAAAAATTGTCACCAAAATTAATTTCTAAATATCATTTCTCTTTTAGAAATGATTTGATGAATGATTGTCTCAAAATCAACTCATACCGCAGCACAAATATCTCTGACTTATTGTTTATTTCTATATTTCTATTCTATATATATTTTTAGTTCCTTTCTCGGGGCTTGTCGGCCTAGTCCCTTTTATTCTCAAAAAAAATTGACAGCTAAATGAAATTAGTAATTCCTATTTGTAAAAAATATAAAATATAGTGTTATAGAATAATAAGGAAAAACCTTAGGTACAATTCTTTAGGTGCTTTTCGTATGGTTCTCAACTAAATTCACCATGATTTCCTTAAATCCATAATTCTCTCAAAGTTTGTTATCTCCAAAAAAGTTGTATTTTTAGTTAAGAACCATACGAAAAGAACTTAAGAAATTGTATCTAAGTTTTGTCCGAATAATAATTATTAAAAGGTCCACTAAATATATATATATATTTTTTTTGGTATATAGGTCTACTAAAAAATTTATTAAAAGGAAAAAAAGATTGACAAAATGGACGGTGACTTAACTTGGTTGGTTGAAATGGCAAATGGAAGAAAGTAATATGATAGTGTCCGTTAAAACGCGTTTCTTTTTCACCACCTCTAACAATAACATCAATTGTTTCAGTTAGGTTATTGCAATAATAATGTGATTATTCAACGTTGTTCACCTCCCAAATCTATTTATTACCTTTATGTTATCGTTACCTACTCTTCCATGAAAATACTATTTTTTTCCTTAATCCTTCAATTTTAAAGAAAAAGAGTTTTTAATCCGATGTTGGATTTAGAAGGTAAATAAAGTCTTGTACGATTTAGAGAGTATTTTCATAGTATTCACCGAACAAATCATCAATTCATTCAACTAAATCCTTATCAATAGGACCAACTCACATTTTTAATGCAATCACTCCTTTGAGTTATGAGGTGCTTAAATCACATACAATTCTTCTAGTTTTTTATTAAAAAAAATAAATGATTTTTTAAAAAAGTCAAAATGAATTAAATTAACCAACCAATTGTAAAGTGAAGAACGAATCTAATATTTTTTTTTTTTGAAATAATATAATACTATTTTTAGATTAAATGAACAATTGATGTACTCCCATCTTTTTTGGGTAGTGGTTGAAGTTTGAACTCTGGACTTTGCATATATTATACATTGTCCCCATCAACAGAGTTAAGCACATGAAAACACTACTCCCTCCCATCTCAAATATAAACAATATTTCATATTTGTGAATTAACTGAATAACTAATGTATTTAGTTCATATTACATAACAAATACATTAATTATTTAATAAATATAAAAAGTGATTTTTTTTATGAGAAATGCTAACATGTACACTTGATAAATGAGAAATACTAACAAGTGCACTTGATAAGAAGTTTAAAATATAATTTATTTTTTTGAATTTGTGTATTCAACACATTGAAACAATAAGAATAAATTTTTTCTAAATAAAAGTTATCAATTGTTTTTTTTGACAAAAAAAAATTGATAACAAGTGTCATTGCCTTAAGAACACTTGTTAGCAAAATTTTTTATTTATTTATAATTGAGACAGTAAGTAGCATGTACGTAGAATATCTCATTATTAATGAGAATAATAATTTAGGTATTTTCACAAATACCCTGTCCCTCCTTTTTAAAAAAAAAAATAAATACCTTGTCCCTTTCCGTAAAAAAAGAAAGTATAAATACTTTGTCCCATTAGATATTTTAATTCTCATGATATATATAGTATAAAAAAATAATCTCTGATACCATTGTTCTTTATCGCATTCACACGCTCAACACTCAAAAAGAAAACCAAGTTTTCAGCTCCCTGATTCTGACTTTTCATCATCACCATTGTTAATTCACTTCAATTTTCAATCCCTAATTTCCATTTTCCCCAATTTCCATAATTCATTCCTTAATCGCTTAATCCATAAGCTCTCAGGTAAGCTATAAAGCTATTCACCCCCTTCATTTTTTTCAATTCTATTTTTTTTTCTATTCAATTTTCATTTTTTTTCCTTTCTGTTTCACTAATAATTTCCTTCATTCCCTTTTCAGGGTAGGGAATAAAACCCTAAAAAAATTGTTTTTTTTAATATTTTTAATTAGCCCCAAATTAGAAATTAGTCGAAAAGTTGAAGATCAAAGAAATAGGTTTTGAGTGAAGAATTGAGGGTTAGGGATTTTTTTTAATTTGTGCTAAAGATGGAAACTTTAGGTGGTAATTCATCATCATCATCACCATCATTATCATCAGCATCATCATCATCGTCTTTTGGAGGGGTTAACACTGATGATAACAATGGTAGTGTATCTTGGTATGGAATGAGGTTACCTGTTAACCCCTTTTTGTCACCAATTTCGTTTTTGTTGGATTATTCTGGAATTTTGCGTTCGAATAATGATTCTGAGGGTATGATTGTCAACAACGGAGTTTCTGGTTCGGAGTTACGATCTCAGGTTGATGCTGGTGGTGCTGTTGCTGGGAGTAGTGCAGGGGAAGTTGCAATAAGGATTATTGGAGCTGGAGAGAATATTCATAATCAGGTTGGGGAAGTGGGTTATGATGATTGTGGCGAGGAGCTTATTGGTGAGAGAAGTGGAATGCCTGGATTGGGTGAGAATGATGCCGAGGGTCGTGGTGGAATTGAGGCTAGTGAAGGGGTCCCTCTTGTGTCTTCATCTTCTTCGTCGTCGTTGGCTGGTAGTGGACAGGTTGATGGTGAGGCTGCTGGGAATGGAACAGAAAATAACAGGGATTCGTCTTCTTATCAGAGATATGATATTCAGCTGGTTGCCAAGTGGATCGAGCAGATTCTTCCTTTCTCGCTTTTGTTGTTGGTTGTTTTCATTCGACAGCATTTACAAGGTATAATCACTTCTGTTCTGATTCATTGATTATACTATATTTTGTTTGTGATGTTGAGCTTGGCTTCAAACTTGTGTCAGTCCATTATGATCATAGCCATTTTGAATTTTCCTTTATTTACTTTCCATTGTTAGTAGTTCTTCCATTTCCCAAATATCAAGAAAATACAAAGTTGTTTCTGATAACTTGGCTACCTGTTGTGTTAAGAGCACTAACTTGCTTGTTCTGAGGTAATTTAGAATAATGGTTGGATAGAGAAAGGTTGCCTGCATTTGGGAATGATGGAAACTATGAAAGTAGTATTAACTAACATCTTTATTTCTCATCATATATAAGTTTGTTTGGTCTTTCACTCTTGCTACCTTGTTAAATGTTTTTCATTGATCCCAAATCCAACTGAAAAATGCTTGTGTGGCTTACAATACTGGCTGTTGTTTCCGAAAAAAGGGCTTAGAGAAAAAGAAAATATCATGTGAGAAGTTTCTTGAGGATCACAAGGGTCGCACCGCACCTTTGTTTTATTTACTGGCTCTGCAAAACATTTTTTTTTACTGGTTCTCCCCCTTGGTGGTGTCCCACCTTAGTATGAAATGAATCTTGTGGAGTAAACTAAATGATGATGTTACTGCCATGTGTTTGTGTAGTGATCCTTTGTTAACAACATGAAAGCTTTATGTATTGAAGATAAGTATGTGATAATTTGCTTTCTACCTTGTAAATTATAACTGTGTATTTTCTTATTTACAATATCTTCCTCTGAAGGTGTACGATGTATTATTCACACATATAACATGAGTCTTGTTTTCTTGTAAAGAAAAACACGAGTCTTGTCTTAATTTGTAACTTATTATTTTTTCCACATTATCTGGTAGTCATTTCTGCGAACTTGCAGGTTTCTTTGTCACAATTTGGATAGCAGCTGTGATGTTCAAGTCAAATGAAATTGTTAAGAAGCAGACAGCTTTGAAGGTATTTTATTCATATCTTTGCCAAACCCTTAAAATTTCTATTCTTAAACCGAGTTTCTATTCTGTTAACTCCTCATCCTCGTACCAAACGCTGAGTGAAATACATTTTATTTTGCAGGGAGATAGGAAAGTCTCTTTGCTTGCTGGTATCGCTTTTGCTTTCATTCTTCATGTGATATGCATTTACTGGTGGTATCGAAATGATGATATTTTATATCCACTGGCCATGTTACCTCCTAACCCAACGCCTTTCTGGCATGCAATATTCACGATCTTGGTCAATGGTATGGACTTATTCATGTAATGCTTGATCTTACATTGCTGCAGTGGATATATGCTAGAACTTTTGTTTGTTCTACTTTACATGGTGATATGAATGCTTGTCAAAAGTGTACAATTTTTGCTTTGTTTGGGTAGTAACTTAATTAATTGCTTGTAGCATTAACATTTATCATATTAGTGTTTACATATAAGCTATATCTATAACAAGATAAACTTCAGTCAAACTGTATTCATACAAATTATAAGTTGTTTTTATAAGCTATCCTGGAGAGCTTATGGAATTAGGCTGAAAACAGCTTATATACATGTCATTATCTATTTCAATAAGCTTTTACAAACAGTCTCACAAGTCCTTACATATGTAGTTAAGATCAAATAAGTCAATCCAAACAGGTCCTTAGTAAAAAGTAAGCTCTTGTAATAATTACAGACTCTGGGCGAGATGCTGAATGCATGACATACATATGCAAGGGATTTTTAAGTTTCAGCACAATATTGCAGCTGTTTTTTGGTCACTGATGGTGAAATTGGAACCTTCTTTGTAGTTGTTTCATGATTTTTTTATTGAAATTATCAGGATACTGTAAAATGTATTCTCCAAGTTTAATTATCAGTTGGGATATTAATCGACTCAATTGTTCGAGGATAAAGTTAACAGTTTAGTTTTATTTTTTCCCTTATGTGATATCGACTGCAGTCATTGCTTGTTTACACGTCTAAGAAAAATAGGGAATGTTAGCTGACATATTATTTCACATTGGCAATGGTTAAATTAAAACAACAAAAGCCCAATTTTCATCATTTCCTTCACAACATCTTGAAGAAAACGAAACAACATGATGACATTTTTTAAATTTTACATGAAAGCAACAATAACCAAGTCGCATCTCAGTAGGTGGGATTGGATACATGGAACAGACGGGATCATGTCTAAAACAAAACCATTGACTTCTAAGTCTTTTTCATTATACATGAGAACATATAGACAGGAACAAAAACACAAAGTGCACCCTTATTTGCTTCAATGTTTGTGTTATTATTTGATATTAGTTGTTGAGATTTGTTTTAGATATTATAGATTTGTTTGTATATATTTGATGTATTGTGCATGACGGCATCAACACTTAGAGGAGACGGCTGACCGACACTTTACTAGATGGTGGTTTTTCTGTGACATCCGACAAAGTGACAACTAAATGAGAAGGGATCAGCCTTCTGGATGTTGGCTGAACCTTAAAAAACATAGGTTTTTGAACTAGATGGCTCTAGTACCAATTTAAGAGGGAATACTAATGATTTTTCTGTATTAAATCATGAATAATATATACAACATTTATGCGATGCTAGTCACATTAATTCCTTTTAGCGATTAGAATCAACTAAAAAAGGAAACTGGGAAAGAGTACAGTAAATATGTACAGAAAATCTACAGTATCTGAAACATATCTGAACATAGATAATGAGCGATACCTTTCTTGATCTCATTTAGTTTTATTAATATACTGTATTTTTATCTTGGTTGACTGTTTTTGTGTCTCATCTATCCCTTCAGATTGTAATTTTGGGCTTTTGCCATTTTAATTTTTGTTGGTATCAATGATCACCATTATATTGACTATCAGATATATTGATGCGGCAAGTTGCAATGGCTTTTAAGTGTATCCTTCTTATATATTACAAAAAGGGGAAAGGTCATAACTTCCGTCGGCAGGTGATTAATACTTTCCACACAAAAGTATGCAATTTTCAAGTGTAGTTTACTACTATAACTGCTGACATTGTTTGACTTTTTTAGGCTCAAATGTTGACTCTTGTTGAGTACACGCTGCTGTTGTATCGTGCCTTGTTGCCAACACCAGTCTGGTACCGGTTTTTCTTGAATAGGGAATATGGAAGTCTCTTTTCGTCACTGACCACAGGGTTGTATTTAACTTTCAAGCTAACATCTGTGGTTGAGAAGGTATGCTTTCATTTTCTTAAAATTATTAGTGTGAAGTTCTGAATTTCAAGATGTATATGTACAATGCCGAATTATAATATGTGTGCCTATCAGGTCCAATGCTTTATTTCTGCCTTGAAAGCATTATCAAGAAAGGAAATTCATTACGGGGTCTATGCCACAGCAGAACAGGTAATAATTCAGTTTTAAATTTTTTTTTATCAACAGTGTATATAAATATATCCATTCGATTTCTATAATATTAAACAAAGTCCCGCTAATGCCATGTGGAATTTTGGAGGATGTCTAGACCCTCCATTCCCTGCCCAATTTTTTTTTTCTTTCCAGTTCCGTTGCTGTTGCATGGGATTTTATTAGTTTATATAGAAAATCTCATTCATTTGTTAGTGTTCTGATTCAGTGTTTTTTGGAAGTTGTAATTTTCTGATTTTGTAAATGCATACATGAGATGAATTGTAGTTGGCTATTCTCCTCCAAATTATATGTTTCATCAATCTAAGAATAAAGCTATGCGATTTATCAAAATAATTTGTAATTATGCAACCAAGTTATACGTTATATGCATGAGTACATAAACGTTAAATGCATTAGATGAATGCGATCATCCATGACTTTTATAGTTACACAAATTATGGGTGATGCCATTCATCAGGATAATGTGATTTATCTTCATGTATCTCTTATATTCTATTTATTTGCGTACTTGCACACGGTGGTGTATATTGTTTTCTGGATGAAATGAAGAGTATCTTCCGAAAAACCTATGGTTGCTTGTTATATTTGTCTTGTCCCCCTTATATTCCTGACTGTTTCAGAAAATATTATCCTCAAATTTAGATAGGAAAATACCTACGGTAGCTTGTTATGTTTTTCCTGTGTATGAAATTTATTGGTTGATAGTGTTTGGTTGGGAGATTCATCATGTGTTATGCAAGGGTGCTGGAGAGCTTTTGTATTATACTTTGTTTTGAAATTTTGTTATTAGATATTGTCTTCTGTCTTTTTATTTTTCAACTATTCTTTTCTAATGACATTTCTTTCTATTTAAGAATGAAAACATGCACAGATACTTTGTTATTGGGGATTTTTACTGTGCATATATTTTTTAAATATACAATTCTAAATTTTATGTATTGAAACACAGGTTACTGCTGCCGGTGACCTATGTGCTATATGCCAAGAGAAGATGCATTCCCCTATCTTGTTGCGCTGTAAACACATTTTCTGCGAAGATTGTGTATCTGAATGGTGAGTCCATACCTTTATTCCTCGTTTTGAACTTTTTATTTCAACATAGAAAGCTCACAATATATTAACAGAAATACACTGAGATCGTTTATGAGAGCGCTAAAAAATTGTTTAGGCTTGGCTAGTAATCAGCTAAAAGAGCATTTCACATAATTTCCCACTTATCAATTCTCAAGAATGTCATACTTTTCTTTTGAATAGAAAATGTTAGTTGTTACTCTCTCCGTTCCATTTTAACTTCCACTTTCATAGCAAAAAAATTGTTTATTTTTTTCATTTTCAAAGTACAATTTAACATTGATTATTTTGTCAGTAGTTATTATTTTGTTTGTGGGAAAAGTTGAATTCATGGCCTCACTTCTCCACCATGGGAAAGCCATATATTTGCTTATTATACATTTGGATATTTATTTATGCTTGGATATGTCCTGGGAAAAAAGGTCTAGAGATTAATGAGTTGGATTGAAATATGGTTTACGATAGAACATTATAACTTAATTTGATCCATGTAGACAACCCCTAGTCCCCACTTAGTGGGACAAGGCTTGGTTGTTATTGAATGTCCTGGGAAAAAAATCATTTCTACTGTTCCTTTCTTTGCATAATATGTAATCATATTTAAGTATTAACAGTAGGTGAGTTTAGTAGGCTAGTTTAATACTTGACATCAAATGAAAGAATGGATAAGAGAGAAAGATAGGGTTCCCTAGATCTTTGAACCCTTGGTCGTTGACAATTGCCATGCGGAGTCTATTTACAGTTGTGTATCATGTTTTCTAGGAACGTGTAAAATGCATTTCGTGAACCTGAAGTATTTTTGGGTGTTGGACAATGTTTAAGGCCAGTGTAAGAATGTTTAGGTTGGAAACAAGTAAAAAATTTGCTAGAAATATTTGTTTCTTGCGAATATTTTTAATATTCATAACAAACATGGAAATCTAAAATTCTTACATTAAGATTCTTGGATGCCGAAAATAATCCTTCTAACAAACACCACTGCACTTTTACTAGGCATGAAGATGCTCTAAGGAAAAATGATCCCGTTGGTGAATATTATTCATTCAAATATAGTCATGCCTAAGGGATGTCCAAAAAAATTGGTCCAGCAGAACCATTTTAAAAAACCCGGCGTATGTATTTAAAAAACCCAATTTATTTTGCTTAAAAATTGACCTGTAGCCATTTAATTAACACCGGAAAAATCAGTACCCACTTTTAAAACCAATACCCAAATGGTCAAACTTAAGGTGCTCTCCAAATTTATGTGCTCTCAGCCGCTTCATGTCACGCTACTGTTGTTAAAATTCTCAACCCTTTCTCGTTGGTGCCAGTCCATCCTTTGATTTGTTCATCTGATTTGTTCCCCTTTCTTGTCGTTTCTCTCCAAGGGCTCTGCACTTGCAGAAAAATCAAACGGTTTTTGATCTGATTTCAATAATGTCACAGTCGAGTGAGGTTCTCGACATCTCGTTGAGGCTTAGGTGCCAACGAGAAGCAGCTCTGAGCAACGCTCCTGTCACCACTGATTTTGCCTCCGAGATATCCTGATTCAGTGATATCTTTTCCAGTGGAGGGATATCCCGATGCATGATTCCAGCAGTCAGTGAGTGTAGTAGAAAGGCAGAGTTTCGTTAATAGAATTGGGGAAACAAAGGGAATTCTAGAAAACAGAATAACTCTGAACTGTTGGATGAAGTCGGAAAGTAAAAATGAAGTCGTTGGATTAATAACTAGGTTTTAATCAAAACTGGGTCTGAACTGGGACCAAGCCAGTTCGGAACTGTTTCGCAAGCATAAACTATTTTTCTAAAATAATGGTTTGGTTTATCAAAACCTAAACCAAATAGTGGATTGGTTTCTATGGTTCAGTTACCGTGACTCATGCTTAATGGCCAGAGCTCAGAAGTACTGTTTCCTCAAGCTATTAAAATTTCATTACACACCAAAATTTAGAAATTCCACTTGAAAGTTGTCAAATATTGAAATAACTACTGATGAAGAGGGTATATTTGAGACGTGTTGGACTTATGTAGAAGTGCATTTTATTAAGCTTCTTTTCTTGAAAACCTAACAATTTAAAAGAAAATACTTTTGAAGTTTATTGAATGTTTAGATTGTTGATTATGTTTAGTAATTATTTCGAGTAGTCTTTAGAGAAAAGCTATAATAGTAACTATTTAAAATAAGAAGTGTTTTTTCTTTCTTCTAATAATTGTAGTCAAATGAAAGTTAGATTATGTTTTGCATAAAATCTCTGAAAATTAAATCATTTTTGTTATACAAGTCATTACACAAACTGGTATTAAGAGGCAGTTAGATTGTATTGCATTTTTCTCTTATCAACAACTTCTCTTTTAAGTTGTAACTCCAACAAACACACTTCTTTATTCAGGTTTGAGAGAGAAAGGACTTGCCCCCTATGCAGAGCATTGGTTAAAGCAGCTGATCTTCGCACCTTTGGAGATGGATCAACAAGTTTGTTCTTCCAGTTGTTTTAATCAACTTATGATCTTTGAATTGGATCATAGTTCACTTCAGTTGACGGCAGATGTACAAATTAAGGGCTTTGCTCAGCTGTGAGATTCTCAAAATCGAGGGAACCCGCTAACCTTCCTCGTATACTAGACAGTATGATGAACACAAACTTGTTCTTAAAGTTACATTATTTTGATATTAATCCCCATTTCTTTGAAGTTTGTATATGTTTTTGCACATGCTTTATTGAAATATATTAACTAAGTTGTTACACTTGGAAGTGCTGAAATTGCCATATGTTATAAGAAATTTGGATTTGGATGCTTTTGTTGATTGTCATGTCTTTTTTCTTTTGCCTTTTGCCCAGATAGTGAAACATCTTCTATCCTGAATTACAAACCAAATGTTTTGCTATGAGGGAGCAGTTTGAAGCGTGGCCATCATTTAGTACTGTCATTAATCAATGAACTTCTGAAACCTTTAGTTTTAGAAATTAATGTATGTACAATTATAGAAATGTGGTATTGATAAATTACTTTGGAGGTCTCTAATCTATTCGATGATTTTTAAGTAGTTCTTGAATTAAAAGAAGTTATAACCGAGTCTCTAAATTTATTACTTCTTCTGTCCTTAATTATAAACACCTTTGTAAAAAATTTAAATTAGATATTTATTATTATTTTTCCGAACAAAATCTAATTAATATTATCGGTTTATCTCAGAAGATGAAATATTAAATATCAAACTATTCTATACATAATAGATGATTAATATTCATATACAAATTACGCACATTAATTATACCATTGATTTTTTTAAAGATATCTGGTAAGTACAAAAGGGGCATTTGTATATGGTGACAGAGAGAGGGAGGGAGGATCAGTTTGTAACTAGGTCCCTTCCTTAATAAAATAATTTGCAATTAAATTCATGCTTGTTGACAACTTTAGGGATTTGGTTATAGTAATTTATTTATGGAGAAAACTGAGATACAATTGCTTAGGTGTTGTTACAACTGTTCTCTAATAAAATTGTGTCAATTGGATTATTAAATCAACATTAGAAGATATTCTTTGCATTATCTTCGGTTATCCGGCAACTTGTTAGTGGCATAGAACGAGATCCTAAATGCTCAATCTTTTATTTGATAATCAATCAATTTATTTTTTTAGAAGTTTTAGTTTTTCTTCATTTTTGAAGTCCTCTCTATCTTGCTGGAGTTTTGGTCTTGGTTTGTCTACGAAGCATTAAGTTGGTAATTTAGACTCTCGATAAATACATATCTGTGAGGAGTTTTCTAGTTTATATCCGGGTTACCGTCCTTTGCAAACTTTGATCTTGTCATGTATTTGGCATCGCCATAGCATATTTTGTGCTTTGGATGCTCATTTATTTTAATAAAATATTCTTCTTGCTTCTTAAGCACTAAGAAAAAAAAAAAAACTCCTTTTCATTCGTTAACACCCTCACAAGATAAAAAAGCTCTTAGAGACTCGGCTTGCAACAACCATCAACATCATCAAAGAGTAAGTAGCAACTCCAAAGTGCAATCAGATTTTACATCAGATATTTTTTTCAATTAATAAAATCTTTAACCCACATTTTACCCTTTCAAAACTCTTCAATATGTCTCACTATAGTATAGTTCAAAATTATATGAAACATTTCAGTTCTTTTTGTGACAATTGAATTAACTAGGTGTGTGCAATTGTACTTAAAAAGATTGTCCATGTATCATTAAATATTGTTGCAGAAATATCAATAATACAAAATATTTGACACACAGTAAAGATGTTTTGACGACTAAAAACCATTGAGATTTGAACTTTAATACATTGTGCTTGAAATACCTATGCACACAGTTTGAATCTGCTTGTGTTTTGAAGCTCATCAGGTTAGGACATCAATTTATTCTTCAAAAAAACGAAGAAGAAAAATGATGAACCAACTTCTGTTGATTTAGTACATGGGTGATTGAGGATATTGGTTTTGAACTTAATGAAATGATACTTTGTGGTCAGATGCTTGTTGTTAACTTGTTATTTCTCATTGATTGGACATAGATACTAAAATAAACATGGATTTTCAGTGTGTGTTTTGTGTCTGCAAATTGTTTGTTAGTGAAGAGATATTCAGTCCACATTTTAAGAGTAGAATGGACATGTTATAGCAGCCTAATTGGGTTCTCCCCTTCATAGACAGTAACACTGCTCATTTCAACAATGAAAGCAAAAATCCAATTCATATGCTATAGTCCATATGTCAGCTTGGCCTACCCTACACTTACCCTCACATGAGCCATTTGAAGTATAAAAATGGTCAGTCATGCTAGATTGAAAAATGTTTAAGATGGTTCAAAGCATGGAAGCTAAGGAACACAGTCTAAATACAAATAAAAACTTCAGGTTCAAATCAACTTGCCTCCTGAAGTAGTAAGTACTTTGGCTAAATGAACTATATGAAACATGTAAGCTTATGTCATATTTATCAATTTAACTAATGGAAATTTAGAAATCACAGCTATAAATTATGTGAAAATTTCACCTATGCCTTTATGTGCTTTGAAAG
>Ga0315913_1007874_pt1 | contig 12705 bp, 4 predicted proteins | sample MpolsnodulesMG_FD_207736 | JGI IMG/M metagenome (GOLD analysis project Ga0315913, IMG submission 207736) | Medicago polymorpha root nodule microbial communities from Los Angeles, California, United States - small nodules | ecosystem: Host-associated > Plants > Roots > Nodule | place: USA... | reverse complement strand
ATTAAACAAGAGGTTGAGAGTCTCGATGCTGATTACTTGGACGATAAGTCTCTGTATTCCTCTAGAAAGAGGTCATCGGCTGATATTCCTGGAATCCCTGGCATGGATGATGGTTTTGACTCTGTACGCTATTCGTTAAAGGCTTGCAAGCAAGAAGGCGACTCATTGGGAGATGATGCAGACAATATCTTTAATTCATTTGCTTCTCTGTTTGATACCTCTTTGACAGGTACCATTCATATATATATATATATATAACACGGTTCCCCGAAATATTTACGTTGTTCATTTTCTTTTTCCTGTTAAATTTGGATAAAAAATGATCCTTTTCAAGATTGAAATTCCATAAGGTACAAGGATATATTGCTTTTGGTTGTTTAAAATTTGCTCAAGCATAATGTATGCCACTTTTAGGAGAAGAGACTTTCTTTCCCTGTTAGTAATAAAACTTTAATCTAAGTATGGTAAAAGAAAAATAACCTCTCTCCACTGTGTACCCTTTGTGCAAGTGCATTTTTGTGTCTTTCTCAGGAAAAAAAGGAATAGCCTGGTTTTGATTTTGTTGATTATTTTTGCAGGAATGATGCCTATTCCTGATCTGATACTAAGATTTGAAAATGAGTGTCGAAACGTTTCAGAATCTATCAGGTTTGTTTACTATTAGTCGGTGTAATCATATATGTAGAAACTTTATCATGCAAATTTTCATGACATTTATGTATAAGTAATTTTATTACCTTCATGGCATTTATGTATATCTTGACATTTATGTCTGTAAGGGATTGAGAGACCTGAAGTCACCTTTTCTTTCATTTTAGGCTGTTATTGCTTTAGACTTCATTATTTACTTATTTATTATTTATTTATTTATTGAGTAGTGAGTTTATTGGAATTCTCTGGAGGAATTTCTGTATTTTAAGTTTCATATACCAAGAAAATGAAGGATAGTGTGTGAGAAAATCAGAGATTTCTGTATCAATGTGAGAAAGTAAAACTGAATTGAATCACATAACTGAATATACATAAAGAGACTATTTATAGAGGTAGGTGACAGTTGCAAACTGTTAAATACAGTGGCAATGGGTAAGGTTTTATTATGTCTTACTTGACCAGTCTTTATCTATGTCGTTTTGATATCATTAACTTGCCAAAGTAAATCGTTGCTGACATGCATTTACTAAAACAATATAACTATAAAATCATACAACTCAGGCGATAAAGATAATTGTATATTCATGAATCACATACTTTTTCGTAGAAGCTTTTGGATAGATTTTTGTTGCATGTAATAAAAACTCAATGAGCTACTGTTCTTGGTCAAAATAATTTTTTTTCATATATTCATATGAATCAAATTTTTTTTCGTAGAAGCTTTTAGATAGATTTTTGTTGCATGTAATAAAAACTCAATGGGCTACTGTTCTTGGTCAAAATAAAATTTTCTGTTTCCAAATTGAGGTTAAAGCAATGTAGCTGAAGCCAATGAGCTAACATGGGTACACACTGTTGTTAAATACTGCTGCTGTTTTGTAGCTATATTTGAAAAAATACGAGCGATATACAAAAGGAATGCATGGTTATTGTTATTAATTTGGAGTGTAAAATCCTAGTTTACTGCAACTTGAAGAAATTTGCTGTTTGTCAGCACAGCTTCTTCTTTGTTTGCTGTCTTGTGAATTGCCCATTTATCAGGATTTTTTGCCCTCCTTCTATGTTTCTCTGATGTACCTTAATAAATTCGTATTACATTAGGGGAAAATGAGGGTTGTCCTGGACTCTTGAAACTACACTGAAGGGTCGATAAACTGAATATGTATAGTGTGTACTTGGATATTAAAAAATTACTGTGATGGTAATATAATCTTGGCTTTTCATCTACAGGTATGGCTTGAACATAAGGCATCGAGTTGTTGAGGACAAATTAATGAGGCAGAAGGCTCAGCTCCTGCTCGATGAAGCGGCAACATGGTCTCTCTTGTGGTTCCTTTATGGGGAAGGTAATATATCGCTATCCTTAGATGTTCTGTTTTTAAGGATTAATCCTTAATTGTTCTATGATGTCTGGTTTTTCATGTTTATTTCCTTCAGTTTACTGACCCATAACATACTCATTTACAAAATCAACACCACTGATGTTTTGACTTACTGTGTTTATCTTCATACTTTTTAATTCAAATATGGTATTGAATGCTATCTTTTATTTCATACTTGAGATATACTCCCTCCATCCCTAATTATAAGCACCCTTTGAATTTTTTTTTGTCTCTAAATATAAGCCCCTATACAAATTATTAGGTGCATTCATTATTTTTTTCTCCAAATATAACCCTAATTAATACTACTAACTTGTCTTGGAATATGAGAAGTCAAATGAAATACACATAAACAAATTGCGATCTAGTAACATTGACACATAAAATGGACTCATTAACTGCACTACCAACTTTTCTTAATATATGTGAAATTGGTTAGAGGGGCTTATAATAAGGGCCAGAGGGAGTAGTTTGCATGTTGAGGGAATCTATTAGTATTTACCAGTAATTCACAGAAGTTAAATAAGTATGAAAGTTTGCTCAGGAGGAAATTGTTTCCCCCATATTCAAATCGAGACATGGAGTGGAATAAAGTGTCTCTGCAGCTTATGTCCTTACTTCAGTTCTCCTCTTTCTTTGGATTACTTTGGGTTTTCTTTTGCCGATCCTTTTCTTTTTAACTTTTTTTTTTGCAATTGTTTTTTTCAGAGACGGAAGAGCTTTCTAAAGAGCAAATACTGGTAATGTGTGTGTGATATACTTAATGTAACAACATAATCTCTCCTCATCCATGGCATAGACTTATTGAAATCTGTTCACTTCTTACAGGTGAAACAAACATCACATTTAATGGCTTGTGAGTTTGTTACGGAGGACCATATAGCTCAATTGTGTCTCAGGATAGTCCAGTGGTTAGAAGGTTTAGCTTCTAAAGCACTTGACCTGGAAGCAAAGGTGCTATTTTCCTATATTTTCTGCACGAAATGTTTATTTGTTCGCTAGTTGCATGTTATTTTTTGAATAATGTCACTAGTACAAATTTGATTACCTTGAAGGCTGTATGGTGCTGTCTGATAATTTTTAATAAAAAAATTATTAAGAAGTTAGCAAGTATGCCCAGACTCCAGAGAGAGGTGAAGATATAAAATGATTAATTGATTGGGAATGTGAAAGGAAAAAAGAACAATGCCGCCAGACTACCCAGTCGCTTTACATATTCAAAATGCCGTCTTTTTGAAGGGCGAAGAGAATACCCTTGAAAATGCAAGCATTCCAATCAGCTAAATGCACTATATTTTTGAAAGTGAAAACCATACAATTCCTTCAAAAATTAGCTCCTCAGTATTTGCAAAGAAATAAAAGCATCTTAACACTAGACTAGTGAGGTTATGATTATGTCATTATTCTAAGTTAAATTATACTTCAAAAGAATTAGGTGTAGTTTCATCTTTCAACAATGAATACAAGATAGAATTATTCTTCTTTTGGCTTTGATTGGGTATACAATATATATGTGAAGGCAGTGACAAGTATGAGAGGAGACAGTGGGGTTACAATGGATTTTGATATATGTAGGTTTGTAAGGAAGATCAACTTTGAGATGTTCCCATTTTATTTGTTTCTAGACGTGCTTATTAAGGAGCATATCTAATAGATGGTGCCACAATTCATTTTAATTTTTTTTTTTTTTGCAAATGATATAGTCTTACTTGGGATAGTCAGTAGAAGAAGTAAATTGAAAGTTAGATAGATATGAAGACAAATCTTGGCATCCCATAAGTTTCATTCAAGTAAAAGTGAAGAACATACCAAATGCATGTTTAGAGAAGGCGTAGAAATATGGCTCGAAGATAAAATCTGAAGAATGTACTGTAACCTAAGTCTCACATTTTAAATATCTTGAGTCCGTTTTATGAAATGGCAAGGAGATAGGAGATACCACTAATAGGATGTTCGTAGAATGGATGAAATGGAGGAATATTTTAGGTGTCATTTGTGATTGAAATGAATCGCTATAAGACCTGCATTATCGTGTGGAATTGAATCTTGGATGTTAAAGAGCCAATAAGAAAGCAATTTCAATGTTGCAGAAATGACAATGTTATAACGGATGAGTTGTCTCATAAGATAAGATAGGGTTAAGAAAGAAATCATTAAAGAAAAAGTCAGGGTAGCTCCCATTGTAGAAACTATGATAAAGTTGTCATAGGCAGTCTTGGTATGTGTCAAAAAGACATGTTGAAGCATGGTAGACTAAATGGAAGACAATTAAGCGGCTTGGGGGGAGAGGGAGACTAGATATGGAATTAATTGACTTCTGTAGACATGGTCTATGATAGAATATTATAACGTTAATTTGATTCATATTTGCTATTCCACCATGGGGGAAAAGACATTGGTAGTCATTGTAGGTATATGATAAAGGTGAACATAACATCATACCTGTTGCAGTATGTTGGAAATATGCATTCGCTGCTATCTTCGCCCAGCTGCCTTAATTGCGACAACTTTGGGAGCTTTCATTGCAGCCATCACTATCTTCATGTGTTGGCTGTGAGGGTGTGTTTAGTTCCTCATTAGAGATATGACCTGATTTGTACTTATATAAAGCTTGAGCAATATTCACCTTTCAACCCGATTTTATAAGATTAAATGTTAAAGAATCCCACATCGGATATGAGATGGCCTGACAATGTGTTTATAATTGGGGGCAATCCTCACCTCACAAGCCGGTTTTGTAAGGATGAGTTAGGCCCCAAATTTCTACATGGTATCAGAGCCTCCTCCAAGATCTGTTGGGCCACCGGCTATCAGGTTTTCGCTCTCGGGCCACCGGCTATCAGGTTTTTGCTCTCAGGCCACCCACCATTTACATATATTCACGCTCCAGATGTCCAATCCTAGGCGTGAGGGGGTGTGTTAAAGAGTCCCACATCCGATATGAGATGGCCTGACAATGTGTTTATAAGTGGGGGCAATCCTCACCTCACAAGCCGGTTTTGTAAGGATGAGTTAGGCCCCAAATTTCTACATTAAATTAGGTCTAAGATGAGTGCTGTCAACACACTCTAATTGATTGAAATTCAAATGGGTCTCCCTAAATCATGTAGGTCCCACATAAATTTAATGGGACCCATTTGAATCTCAACCAATTAGAGAGTGTGTATTCAGAAGACTGTGTTGTTAGCATAATTCTTAAGTTTAAAGTCCAAATATAAGATGGTATCAGAACTTATCCAACATCTGTTGTTGGGCTTCCTGCATCTGCTTCGTCCAAGCTTCAGATGTAAAGCCCTAGGTGTGAGAGGGTATTTTAGTAAATGGTAATCTTTCTTAATTGTGGTCTGCCCCTAACAACCTTTGTTGTGGCATCTTTGGGATGCCTATGTTGTAGCCATCAGATTCTTCATTGGGTGTGAGGGTGTGTGTGTAGTCCCACATTGCCTAGAAATATGGTATAAATAGGGCCTATAATTTTACATATTTTTGTTTGATTGGACATTAATGGTTTTGGGTTTCCTTTACATTTATGCAGGTTCGCGGATCACATGTGGGTAGTTATCTCCCCAACAGTGGTGTTTGGCATCATACTCAACGTTACCTAAAGAAAGGAACTTCTGACAGGAATGTTGTTCATCACCTGGACTTTGATGCTCCAACTCGCGAAAATGCAAATATTTTGCCTGATGACAAAGTACTTTACACTCCATTGTGTTGCAATTCTCTTACATCTATTACTTGGTTGTACCAATAAGCTTTATAATGGATATGGTAGTCTATGATTTGTGTATTTAACTTTAGAACCTAAAGGGTTAAATATGTTTTTAGTCCCTATAAAGTTACAACTTTTCAAGTTTAGTACCTACATAAATTTTATTCAACTCTAGTCTTGGTCTACTGACTAAAAATAGTTCTTATAAAGTAAAATAGGAACTAAAATTGAATAAAATTTATGTTGAGGTTAGACTTGAAATGTGCTTATATTGTAAGGATTAAAAGTTGTAAGGATTAAAATATATTTAGCCCTAATCTAAATAAGCATACTTAATACCTTCAAAGTTGCATAAGGTGTCATATGGTTGGTTATTGAAATTTAATGGCCCATGTATTGCTCATTGGTAGATAATTTACTAACCAGTTACCCATCATGTTTAAGGGGAGATGATAAGTTTCAAGAGCCTTCACTTGCTATTGAATGTGGTTTTCTGTTATAGTTTTTTGATGATCAAATAGATGAGTGAGTCTATCTTTCTATGGACACTAGTCCTATAAAATCTTGAATGTCCTTGATGTTTTCCGTTTTGGGCACAGAAACAAGATGAATCTCTTCTAGAGGATGTATGGACTCTTCTAAGGGCTGGAAGGCTAGAAGAGGCGTGTGGACTTTGCCGGTCTGCTGGACAGGTGAGTATTACTTTGAGGGACATGTCAAGTTTATGGGCTTCATAGTTCAGCAATTAACAGCTTAATATTTTCTTGTAGCCATGGAGAGCTTCCTCTCTGTGTCCTTTTGGAGGTTTGAACCTGTTTCCTTCTGTTGAAGCTCTGGCGAAGAATGGTAAAAACAGGACTTTGCAAGCTGTTGAATTTGAAAGTGGCATTGGTCATCAGTGGCATCTTTGGAAATGGGCTTCCTATTGCGCATCAGAGGTAGTGGCAATATGTTACTCTGATTGAATGCTCTTCTTGTTGTTCCATTCATGTTTGTGCCGTTAACTTCTTTATTAACTAATACCCTCATCTCCAGATTTTTCGTGTTTTCAAAGTTATTTTTTATTTATAAAAATTAAAAACTTCTATTTTGCCCTTTATTTTGCAGAAAATAGCAGAGCTAGGTGGGAAATATGAAGCAGCTGTGTATGCAGCCCAATGCAGCAATCTAAGACGGATGCTTCCACTCTGCACAGATTGGGAGGTATTTTTTCTTCCATTAATTTATTGCAGAAGTTATCATTCATTCATGCAAAAACCCTTGAGATTGTGTCTGATTGGCAAGCTTTAGAACAGAGTGATAGTTAAACTAAATAAAGAAGGCTGTCTTTATGGTTGAGGCTGTTAAGCTTCATTGTCAGATTCTTATTTCTATAACTACTATAGAAGTCAGTAAATCTAGTATTCTTTTTATCATCCCACATTCCTTGTTGGAAACTTGAACTTGATTTATAGAATAGCATTTAACATTTGCAGTCAGCATGCTGGGCAATGGCGAAGTCTTGGCTAGATGTGCAGATAGACTTGGAAGTCACTCGTTCACTGCCAGGAGGAGGAGTTGATCAACTTGGAACTTTCGGAGATGTAATGGACCGAAGTCCTGGACAAGTTGATGGCTCCTTTGATCCTTCTAATGGACCTGAAAATTGGCCAATTCAAGTTTTGAATCAACAGCCACGACAACTTTCATCTCTTCTGCAAAAACTTCATTCGGGGTATCTGAACAATTCTTATCACATTTGTAGCCCTCGTTTTGTTGTTTCCTATTACATATCTGTTTCGTTTCTATTTTAGGGAAATGATCCATGAAACTGTTACACGGCAATGCAAGGAGCAACAACGACAAATTCAGGTATTTATGTAAAAGATATTCTTTTTTCTTTTTTGGAGTTTCTTATCATCATATTTCAACATTTTAAATTATTTTGTCTACAATAATAAGAAAAAGGTGATAAGGAATGAGTTGTTGGGTCCTTCAATTCCAAATATGATGTAAACATGCAACAGTTCATTATAAGACTGCCCTTTACTCAAATTATGTGATCTTCAGCTACTCTGTTTCCAATAATATTTTATGTAGAAAAAGAAAAGAAATGGTGCTACCACTTTGGGTACAGAGAGAATATTAATCAAACTCTTTTTTGTTCTCTTTATCTTTCTATATTTATATATGTTACTGACGTCTTAAGTTGTACATTGCCTGACAGATGACCTTAATGCTAGGGGACATACCACGTGTACTAGACCTTATATGGTCATGGATAGCACCTGTGGAAGACGACCAGAATGTATTTAGGTAAGTTTTATTACTAGTTCTCTTTCCCGTAACTGTCCAAATAGGGTCTTGCAATACCACATTTAGAAGTTTTTGTTGTAACAAATTTTGAAGTTCATTCAATAACTGCCCAAATAGGGTCTTGCAATGCCACATTTAGAGACACTTGACATCAAATTTTTTCTTTAACAAAATTAGCCTTACTGTAAATTTTAGTTGAGTTTTCTTAGTAGTATAAACATGTTGGATTACTTTGAGTTGAGCTGTAATGGAATAACAGATATATTATAAAATAATTCCTCTTTTAATTTTTGTTTGATTTGTTTTTCGTGAGTAAACACCCGTTTTAATATACCATACTTTTTTTTTTGTGGAGAGAGTATATACCTTACAATTATCAAGTGTTAAATGATTTAATTTAATTTTATTTCATTTCCTGATGCTTTAATTTATTTCCCAGATCATTTCAATAAGTGAAATTCTTCTATGCTAAAGTGGTAGATACCTTACATGTACTTGTAGGCCCACTTAGAGTCACTCAAAGAGGGGAATTAGAAAAGGGGGGAGAGTTAGTTACAGTAGGGAGAAAGAATATAGAAAGGATAGCATAAGGGGGTATTGAGAATTATTCAGTTAGAACCTTATGGTTTGGGCAGAGAGAGAAATGTCTCTTCTCTGAGGAGCTTTTGCTTTAGGTTATAGGGGTTGATCTTCTGTAATAGTTACTGATTTCACAATTAATAATTCAATTTCTTCTTCTCTTTAATTTAGGATTCCTACCATAAAGTCACTACTTGCATTTCATGATAATACAGTATCAAGAAATTTAATCTAGATTATGATCTGAGCTAAACACGTAGAACATGAGTATATTTATTAATAGGAAAATAATTAATTTATCGATGAGAGGATTTTTCAGTAAGGGGATTTCATAGTAAAAAAGGGTCGGATGGCAATATTTCTAGTTGGAGTTAGGAGACAAGGTTTTGTAATCTGTGCTGTTTTTGCAGATGTTTGGTGCTTTTAGTTGGAGTATAAGATGAATTGTTTATCTACCTTCTAATAATAGGAGTTGCTTTCTTTGTTAGCTTTACCAATGGATTGGAGGATTTGTTGTATTGTTGTGCTATTGCTGTTCCTGTGTTTTTCTTTATTTTAGTATTTTATCCTCCATTTTTGTACTCTCCATTCTTGAAGTTACAGAAATTTCTACTTTAAGAAAATGAAGGTAAAGAAAGAATATAATAAATGCTTTTTCGAATTCAAGAATCAATACTTCAAATCCTTCCTATCTTTTGGATATATATCATATGAATTCCCCTTAACCAAGCAATTGAACTCAAGTGGTTACTGATCTCTACCAAAGGACGAATTGTTTAGGAGAACCAGAATTCAATTCCTGGGTGGAACAATTCTCGGCCAGGCTTTACTTACCTCCCGGCCAAACTTCGGATTACTAGGGCCTCTTCCCCTGAGAACCAGAGGGTTAACACAAAAAAACCATGAGCTTATATACCTAGGGAAGATTAGAGAAAAGCCTACAGCCCACCGAAAAGGTGACGAATTCGTATTTTCGAGATTTTTTTTGAAAAGTCAACTTATTGTACTCAGTGAAGGAAACTGCAGCATTGCAAAAAGTAAATGTCTTTCCTTGGAAAAACAGTTGGAGACTGTTGAGAAAGGCAGTTACTGCAATCAGTGCGGGTGAAGTCAATGTTTTATGGTAATCATGGAATTTAGACTATGTAATGTATAATATAGGTACAATTAATTTGTTTTTAAGCTTTCAAAATGAGGTATGATTGGGAATTTTATTTGGCACATGTGGGTAGGAAGGCAAAGAAATGTAGGGAATTGTGTAGAAAATGAGGAAGACTAGAAAGATAGAGGGGAAGTGGGAATTAGTTAAGGTCGGGGAAGGGAGGTTAGCAGACTTTTGACGTGCCACCGTCTCTCTCTCTCTGTTTTTTTTTCCTTTTCAGTTCATGCAAGTCTTGTACAGATTATCTCAGTGATTTATATTAAAACTAAATCAGTTGACAAACATTTTTTGTGCCTCTTACAGGCCTCATGGAGATCCTCAGATGATACGATTTGGTGCACATCTAGTACTTGTGCTTAGATATTTGCCCGAGGCCCGCGAGGAAATGAAGGGTGCTCTCATGGACAAGATTCTGACCGTTGGTGATCATATTTTACACCTGTAAGTAATTTTTTACGATGTTCTTCACTTCTCTTGAATAATATTGTTAGAGGGAAAACTTAACTTAAATATTAAAGATGGCCACTCTGTCCTTAGAAGATTTCCTAATTCTTCTGTAATACTGCACAACTTTCTAGTATGCGTTGGAGCTGAATAATTGTATGTATTGAATGGAATTTTGCTTCACTACTTTTGATTGAATTGGAAATATTAGGTATGCCAAATTTCTGTTTTCAAAGGAGCACGAGGAGTTGGTGGGCATATATGCTTCTCAGCTTGCACGTCACCGTTGCATAGACCTCTTTGTTTACATGATGGAATTTAGGCTACACAGCAGGTATAATTGATTCTCTCCTTCAGTCTGTTTTTTTTTTTTAATGCAATAATCATGTGATTCTCTCTGATGGAGTATCTAATTGAACTTTTATTGATGTTATTTTCTATTTGTTGTATGATGGGTCTCCAATTAAGGTATTCTACGATGGGTAGAAAAGGAATAAGGGTAGGTTGGGAAATAGAATGGAGGAGACTGTTATGCATGTCTTCATCACTTATTTGGCTAGTTGAAGAAATTGGGAGGAAAGAAATAAGAGAAATAAATTGGAAAAAGAGTAAATGAAGAGAAGTAGGTGGAAAACATGTATTGTTTGGATGGATAGAAATTGAAAAATTTCTATTGGCTTGTTTTGATGAGTAGAACTAGAAGTAGAGAGAGGTTGAGAAACATATTTACCCTTGGACAGACTTGGTAGCTTGGCATTCCTAACTCGTTAGAAACAGTATGTAATCAATATTAATAGTCAATACACACACATCAAGTAATAATCAGTTTGATTGTGTGTGTATCAGTATATACAAAATTATGGTATTTGATTAAAATTTTAATGTAATAAATAAATTAGAGATGTGGTTTCTGGAATCATGTAAGAGATGAGAATATGAAATGAATTGAAAGGGGCGTACGAAATCCTCTGGGTAAGAGATGTTACTATGAGAGACCTGTAATAAAATACGTACGAAATCCTCCGGGTAGAGTTTGGCGTGGCTATCAATGCTTTTTTCGCTGAATTCTTCTAAGATTATTTAGTTAATTCTAGATCCTTTCACTGTATGTTAGGTAATTCTCTCGGGAGAACTACTTTGGCTGTTTGTTACCAAGTAAAATTATATCTTGTCTGAGGATCATGTGAACATGAAACTTAACATTCAAGTTAACAACTGACTCTACTTGCTTTCATGGGTTATTTTATCCAGGAAGAATCAACTGTCTACTATATTTTAACATTCTTATCTAAATAATTCATTATGAGGGAAACAAAATTCTAAGATTGAGGGTAGGATCCTTCTAAAGTAAAAAAAAAAAAAAAGAAGAAGTAGCAAACGGTGAAGACTTTAAAAATATCCAGTTAAAACAGAAAACTAATCCCATTGCATAATGGTTAAATGAATTAGAAACTACTTAAATACGGCCATGATTTGAAATTCACGTAGGGATAAGAACGCAAGTATGCACAATAAAAGAAGTTAATAAAAAAGTACCCACCAAGGTAGTAAGAGTTGAGATCCTACGTACATTGGGGAGGTGTCAAAATTTCGTGAATTGAGTGATCGTAACACTGATCGTAAGATCCTACCATTTTCACAAATTTATAAATATATGCATATAGATTCATATCTATGCATATAAATCAACATAATTAGGTAAAAAGAACCTTTAAATTACACCCAAAATTCTTTATAAAACTCAAATTTAGGATTAAGATTCACAACATAAAGTCATAAATTCCAGAAACAACTAAAAAACTCCCCATAAGCAAATCCAAAACATCAAAATTTAATCATAACCACAAGTCACACTGTACAATACAAACAGTAGCGAAGAAGAAAACTCTGTTCTCTTGCATCCCAAACAGAGCAGGGTGAGAATGGAAGTTTGTATGCATAGAAAATGAGTGTTTAAAACATGTTTTTTAGGGTTTAAATCCCGAAAAGCGCATCCAATGAACTGGGTCGCTGACCCGATCCACAAAACATATCTGAGAAACCCAATAAAGGAATCGACAGATTCACATGATTCCACCGCTCCCACGATTTTTCACGGCAATCTCGGCCGCGCCCACCAGATCCAATTCCGGCCTTACATGAGCACGCAAGGGGGGGCAAGACATGAGCACGCAAGGGGGGGCAAGACCGTAGAAGCGTCCAATCTTACGTTTTGGATCAATCTTGTCTACCATGGTGCTGACTACTTAGAGAATAATCATATTAGGGCATTATACATTATTCCAAAGCACAAAACACCATCCATATGTTACACTTTGCTCTAATTTTTTTTGTTTGTTTGTATAAACTGGCGTAAGCAAGTGTGTGCTGAAGGGGATTGAATGAGTGTGCAATATAATGGTTATTTCCCCTCAGAGATGCTTAAAATGACGGTTGTTCAACCCCCCCAAATGAAGCAGCTGAATGTAAGGCGTTGTATA
>Ga0315913_1007869_pt1 | contig 12707 bp, 6 predicted proteins | sample MpolsnodulesMG_FD_207736 | JGI IMG/M metagenome (GOLD analysis project Ga0315913, IMG submission 207736) | Medicago polymorpha root nodule microbial communities from Los Angeles, California, United States - small nodules | ecosystem: Host-associated > Plants > Roots > Nodule | place: USA... | reverse complement strand
AATTTGAGAGGGAAATTAGTGACGGAAAAATTGAAATTCCTCACAAATTTCTTGGTCGCAAAATTTAGTGACGGAATTTGAGAGGGATTTCACGTTTTCCCTCACTAAATTTCCCTCACTAATTTTTGTTTTTTTAGTAGTGATAGCTTAGATCTTAAAACATAATTTATATTGATTCGAGTCGCCAACGTATCTGAGATGTCAATCACCATAAATAATGCATCTTTCATCCATTGTTATTTTTTTCTAGGGAATCCATTGTTATAAAAAAATATTAATAGTGTTTTAAAATATTAAAAATTAATTTGAAAAAAAAAATGTAATTGTTTCACTATAGTAATATTATCATTTAAATATGATATATATCTTATCTTGTGATAGTTAAAAACAAAAATGTCAAACATTTAAACCTAAAGAAGTAGTAAATAAATGTTATCGCATTTTTTATCATATGTTCGTCAAACACATGACATGATAAATGTCCATCCTACCACTATTATACCACAGTCCTATCTACAAACCGGTCCTATAACTACAAAGACAGAACTTCATAACTAACTAATCATATATTTTGTATAATCAAATAGAGTAATGATATATGTACAACCCTTTTTAGACAACTATTGAGACAATCTTGCTATTCTTTCATTTCATTGGTCAAAAACAATAGAGAGAAAAAAAAGAAGAGAGAGAATAAGAATATAATGTGAGTACGAGAGAGAAAGTTGTCAAAAATTGTACCAAAATGGTTGTACAAATATCATTTCTCAATCAAATATAGAAGTGAGACATGATAAGCTATTGTTAATTTTTGCTCAAAAAAAAAAGCTATTGTTAATTTATCATGTCTAGCTTGTATTGTCCACTAAGGGACTCTCAAGTGTTTTTATCATTTAGGATATTCTTAAAAAAATAATCTAGTTTCAAAAAGTAAATTATTCGAATAATAACCTATACAGTCTAACCTATAAGCCAATAACACCGAAGACATGCTTACCCCTTAATCTTTTTATTCCAATGACTCATACAAAATTGAAATTTTTTATATTCCTACGTTTACATAATCGCAATTTCTTCCTTCCACGGCAATACATTACTACGTGCAATTTATTTTTTTTACAATAATTAGTTACATCAAGCTAATACGTGTTAGTTTTGATACAAAAAAAAAATGCTTATACATGTTAGCAAACAAACACTAATTATATAGTTTGGTCTGTTTGGATTCCTTAAGTGACAAGTTCTCACATTCACATGGTCATCCACGTTGAGAGTCGTTGAACCGAAATCAATCATGTAATCTCGATCCAACAACCACCAATACAATTGATTACTTGAATGCAGGAAACCCGCCCCTATAAGGATTCAAATTTCTAATCATACCCTATATACTACTGGCTTATAAAAACACCATACTGTTCCCAAAATTATCACAAGGTTTCCATATGGAGAAGCCAACCAACATCGTGATTGTTCCAAGTCCTGGTTTTCTTCCTTCAATCAACACCAACGATGATTTACCGAAGGGGACTCCATTAGCAGCCCATCTTCAACTCGCGGTAACTCGCTCTCTTCCCTTCATCCGCGATGCTTTAAAATCATTGAGTTTAACTTCAAATCTGGTCGCTCTTTATGCTGATCTTTTTTGAAGTGATGCACTTATTTGTGCAAAAGAACTAAACATTTTGTCGTTAATTTACTGTCCATCATGGGTTACGACACTTTCTTTCTGCTTGTTTCTACCAAAGCTTGATCAAACAGTAGTAGTTAATACTCAATTCAAAGACCTTCATGAACCTATTCAAATTCCTGGATGTGCTCCAATAAACGGAAGAGATCTTCCAAACCCGGTTCAAAAATGCAAACAACTCTTGCACACTAATGGAATCATAGTCAACAGTTTCAAAGAAATTGAACAAGGACCTATAAAAGCATTGATTGATGAAACAAATGGATATCCAATGGTTTATCCAATTGGACCAATTATCCAAACTGATTCTACAATCTAAAAAATGAGTCCAAATGTTTAACTTGGTTAAACAATCAGTTACCAAATTCTGTTTTATATGTTAGTTTTGGAAGTGGAGGGACACTTTCACAAGACCAAATCAATGAGGTAGCATTTGGGTTAGAATTAAGTGGTAAAAAATTGTTGTGGGTTGTGAGAGCACCTAATGAGTCATCCAATTCTGGTTACCTCAATTCACAACAAAATGATAATGATCATCATGATCCTTTGAAGTTTTTGCCATCCAGGTTTATTGATAGGACTAAAGAACAAGGCTTTGTGGTTCCTTATTGGGCACCATAAGTTGAAATTCTTAGTCACAATGCAATTGGTAGGTTTTTAAGTCATCGTGGATGGAACTCTATTCTTGAGAATATCATGAATGGGATACCAAGTATTGCATGGCCACTTTTTGCTGAGCAGAGAATGAATGCAGTTGTGTTAAGTGATGGGATAAGAGTGGCAATTAGGCCACAAGGAAATGAAAATGGTTTAGTTGAAAAGGAAGAAATTGGTAGGGTTGTAAGAAGACTTATTGAGGGTGATGAAGGTAGACAAATTCGTGAAAGAATGAAAAAAATTAAAGAAATTCGTTGATTGTTTCATGAAAAACTAGATGTATACTCGCACGTTGCAAAAATAAAGTTTAATATATATAGTTGTCCATGTAAATATAATGAAAGTATAAGTTTATTTCTAAAATATAATTTTCTTTTAAGCTTATTTATTTTTTTAGGCTCTGCAAATATGGGTCATTTGAATTTGGTCCTTCAACTTACCAAATCTATCAAAACTGACCTGCAAATATTAATCACTTAAAATTTGGTCCTTCAACCCAGTTAATGACAGTCACGTCACTGATTAGCTGATGTGACGATGTTAATTGGTTTAGTGGCAATCTGACTCGGCAAAACTTAGGGTGAATGGACAAAAATACCCATGCGCTTCTAAGACAAACGTGAAAGAACCATTATACCCCTGTGTTCATCTTCTCAAAACCTTCCCTCCTTCACTTCTCAAGACCATTAAAAATCTAATTTTCTTCATTTTAATATGTAATTTTCATTTTTATTTTTGGGTGGATTTTTAGATGATCATTTGTATTCTCCTAGCCTCTCAATACTTCAAAGTAGTGCTCTAAGTCATTATAGTGGCTAGTGGAAATTTTAATCATGTTAATGGCTATTTTCTAGGTAATAAACATGCACTTATCAATGAATTTTGTAAATGCATGGTAATGGGAATTTATCTCTAGTATTTCAAGCCTAGGTTGTAAATAAGAAACTCATGTACTTCTCAAATCACAATTTGACGATTAATATATTTGAGTTTTCCTTATTGTGAGAACTTTTCATTTGTTCTTGGGTCAAGAATTTTTACAGTGTTGGTTCTACCGACATGTCGCGGTTAGGGTCATACATTATTTGATAACTTTGGTTCTACCGGCAGGTCATGGTTAAGGTCAAGTTCCTTACATGTTTTCATGATGGTCCAATGTATCACTTATCAATTCGCGTCTTGTCTATGTTGCTTCCATTGGGAAGTAAAAGGTAACAAGAACGATGTTCAGAAAGAGAGGAGGGTAATACTAAAATGTTGCTAATTAAGAATAAGGCTTTAAGGTTAATTTTGGTATATAAAAGGTGATCACGAAGAAGAATGGGAGGGGAATATCGTTAGAAATTCCTAGATAAAAGGTGAGAAAGATGATGCAGTGTTGTTCTTGCTATGTTGTTATGGGTTTCAGTTTGATGATGAAATGTTGAAGGATAAGCAAAAATGTGTGAGGTTGTATCAAAATGAGGGGTTTGTTATTGTTGTTGGGTTCTTGAATGAATATGATGAAGGATAAGAGAGAATATGCTCATGATGTTGTTCATGTTGTAGAAGTGTTGAATTTGTGAGTTGGGTTAAAGCCAAATTCGTTTCCAGATGAGTTTGAGTTTCTTTAAGTTTTTGAAGATTAAAAGGGTTTGTGAAATAGTGTTTATGGGCATAGAAGATGAACATTGATTATGTTCTTCAATCTATTATTTTTGTTTTAAATAAGTGTAATAAATAAATAAATAAGCCATAGAGAAAATGAAGTAAAAAAAATTGAAAAATCAAATTAATTAATTATACCATACGCTACACAAGCAATATTACATAGTGTTTTTTTTTTTTTTTTGCAAAAAGCAATACTACATAGTTAGTGTGTTTCGTCAGTGTTTATGCACCGTCGAATGACATTAAAGTACAAAATCAAAGAATCTTTATATTATAAGGTTAGAATCTAATTTATTTTTTACAGGGATAAACGAGAACACGCCAATACTACAGGAGTTAAAGATATACTAACTCTTGTTTATTTTTATTACAAATTGTAAATGTTTGGTTTACCTTATGGTGCTAGTTTAATTTAAGGGTTAAATATATTTTTGGTCCCTATAAAATTGGAAACTTCTATAAAATTGAAAACTTCTATGTTTAGTCCTTACTTAATTTTAATATCTTTTTTAATCCCTACAAAAAAGAATTACTTATAATTTTAGTCCTTGCTAAAATTAAACTTAAACTCTTAAAATTTTGAGCTAAAACAAACTTTTAATTTAATCATAAAAGTTTAATCTTGTAACTTGAAGTACAAGATTTAAATCCTCTTGAGAATGTTGGTAGAATGGATAAATAAAAGTTTCTACTTTTCCAAAAAAAATAAATAAATGGTAAACGACTTTTTTTAGACAAATTTTAGTGCTCTAACTAGAGCTATCAAAATGGGCTACCCAGCCTATGTCGGGCCGGCTCATGACGGACTCGGGCCGGAACAAAAAGGCCCGGAAGATAAATGGATTCAAAAATATTTGTCGAAGTCTGATCTTTTGCGGGCTTTCGGGTCAGCTCGCTTACTTAAAGCTTTTAATTAAAAGGCTTATAAGGCTTATAAAACAAATAACTATTATCCCCCAAAAAACTACTACTTCTACTGCCCAATAACTATATCAAAAATTATCTGCATAACCGAGAAAATAAAGTATGTATACATCAATGTTAATCTAATATGAATGTTACAAAGAGTACTAATTAAGTACTGAACTTATAACAACCTTTCTCTGTAGTGCTGCGACAGATGTATGTTCAGCATATGATAAGGATTTTGTGTAGCAGATGATGCTTGAGCATGAGGCCATATTTAAGAATCAGGAATAGTATATTTTTATTCATGGCCTATCCACGTGGAAGGTTTTGGGTGTTTACAGATCATGTATATTTTAGTTTATGGTTTTGTGTCATGTTTTGATTTTTTTTTCTTTGATTCATCGAAGCTGTTTATCTCAAAATAGATTTTTTCAAGTGCTGCGACAGATGTACTTCTATACAATCCTACATTCATGTCAATTCTACTTCTATACATTCAAAGAAAATGATGTATAGCTCACTTTTTTCTGAACCTGATGGTGGGCTGGGTCGTAGGAAATTATAAATTATAATGTTAAAAAATAATTATAAAATAAACGGGCTACCCGTGGTCAGGTCAGACTAGCCTGCGATGGACTCGGACCTCCACAGGTTCGGGCTAAAAAGGTCCGGTTTTAAACGGACTTAATTTTTTATGTTAAAGTCTGGCGTTTTTCGAGCTTTTACGGTCCGGCTCGACAAACCCTGCCCGTTTTGACAGCTCTAGACTCTAACCCTAAAGGAATTGAATTCAAAGCAAGAAATTCTTCTTTCTAAATTTCGATTATGCAGCATCCAAAAGAAAGGGAACTTTGCAACCGTTTCACAAACAAACAAAAAATAAAGGCAAATGGTAAAGGAACGTGTACGGTGTACTCCATTAGAGTAAATATGACTGATTGCATGATAATGATAAAATAGATATAATGTTTAGTTGCATATGCACTTACATCACCATGTAACAGTCAAAGTAATGAACAAAGAGAAGACAACTTTTGCCTCTGATGACATCCTTACACGCAGAAGACTTGCATGTTACTCAAAAAATAAACGTTGAAGACTTGCATATAATTTACTACAAACACATTTTTTAATAATAAAAAATGTTTAAACAAGTTGAACTTGAGTTGTCACGAAAAGTATTTTGAGATATATTTGTATATTTTCCATCAAGAGATACTCAAACAAGCAGCCACATATTGTCCCAAATCTTTGCAGACAAGTAGAACTTGAGTTGAACTCTGACCAACTAAATCAACTTATTTTTCCAAATTACTTTGTATAACTATAAAAGTTAATTTTTGTCACGAAAAATAGAGATTAGTTAATCATATAAAATATTTGTCTCGTTCCAAAATTACTGAACTATTTTTAAGAAAAAATCGTCCCAAGATGACTATGCCATCCAAGTTACGATACAACATTAATTAGGCTTTTATTAGTTGAATATTATAATTAATATTACTACCTCCGTCCTTAATTATAAGACCCTTTTGAAAAAAAAATTTCCCTTTTTATAAGATCCCTTTGCTATTTCCAACTACATTAATTATTTCTTTACATACATGCCCCTATTTATTATACATCTTTTTCTATAATCAATAATAAATAACATGTTGAAAACATAAACCAACCCTCTCTCTTAAAGGATAAAATTGTAAAAACAATAGTAATTACAAACATATTTAATACAAATATCCACTATCTTAATTCCCGTTATTTTTTCAAAAGGATCCTATAATTAGAGACGGAGGTAATACTTTTCTAAAGGATGTGATTAATGGGGAATGATAACATGCATCCCAAGGACACATGTTAAAGCACTAAAAATAAAAAATTTGCATCAAAAAATATGCCAATTTATTTCAATAAAGATGAAAATTAATTTTCATAGAAATATAATTAATATCACTTGTATCACTCATAGTTTAATATCTTCCACTTGCATCTATGAAAAATTTGACTATATATAACAATACATTATGAAAATATTTTGATAAAAGTATTTCTCTTTTTCATTTAAACATACTCCGTTCATCCCAAAATATAAGCAAAAATTGACAACAAAAGTTAATGTATTTAGTTTAAAATTTGCATCAAATAAAACAATTTATGTTGACTCGTTTTTGATTACATTTTGAGACGAAGGGAATATTTCTTAATATCATTTTTTTAGAAATATATTCAACTAAAAATATCAAGCATGCCATAAGAAAAGTTTGTATTCCTCTCCTCTCAAAAAAGAAAAGTCGGTATTATCCAGCGATTTTTCAACTACACTATGTAAACAAAAATATTTAATAATTTAATCAAAAAAAAATATTTAATAATTTTCAACTACTATGTAAACAAAAATATTTAATAATTATGTCGTATGATTTTGTTTTCTTTTTGAGGAAAATTATGTAATACGAAATTGACCAACACTTACTTTCCCTATATATAAAACACATATCAATGTAAACAGAACAAAATCACTTGCAACTTCCTCACAAAAGTGGGAGCAAACAAACACCTATTGTAGTCCATTCCAATGGCAAAAACAACTCACATAGCTGTGATTCCAAGTCCTGGTTTCAGCCATTTAGTCCCAATAGTTGAATTCAGCAAACGTTTAGTCTCAAACCATCCAAATTTTCATGTCACTTGCATCATTCCCTCACTTGGTTCACCACCAGATTCATCAAAATCATATCTTGAAACAATTCCACCAAACATAAACTCCATTTTTCTTCCACCAATTAACAAACAAGACTTACCTCAAGGAGTATATCCAGCAATCCTTATTCAACAAACTGTTACACTCTCTCTACCATCAATTCATCATGCTTTGAAATCTTTGAGTTCAAAAGCACCTTTAGTTGCTATAATTGCTGATTCTTTTGCATTTGAAGCACTAGATTTTGCAAAAGAGTTCAATTCTTTGTCTTATTTTTACTTCCCTTCTTCAGCTATGGTACTATCGCTTGTTTTGCATTTTCCTAAACTTCATGAAGAAGTTTCATGTGAATTCAAAGATTTAAAAGAACCTATAAAGTTAGAAGGATGTGTACCAATCAATGGTATTGATCTTCCTGCACCAACACAAAATAAATCAAGTGAAGCTTACGAAAAGTTTCTTCAACGTGCAAAAAGTTTTTACTTTGTTGATGGAATCTTGATTAACAGCTTCTATGAGTTAGAATCAAGTGCTGTAGAAGCATTGAAACAAAAGGGTTATGGAAATATCAGTTATTTTCCTGTTGGACCCATTACACAAATAGGGTCAAGTAACAATGATGTTGTTGGTGGTGAACATGAATGTTTGAAATGGTTGGAAAACCAACCACAAAATTCTGTTTTGTATGTTTCTTTTGGAAGTGGTGGAACACTTTCTCAGAGACAAATCAATGAGATAGCTTTTGGTTTGGAATTGAGTAGTCAAAGATTCATTTGGGTTGTGAGAGCACCAAGTGATTCAGTTAATGCTGCTTATCTTGAAGCTACAAATGAAGATCCTTTGAAATTTTTGCCACAAGGGTTTCAGGAAAGAACCAAAGAAAAAGGTTTCATTTTGCCATCATGGGCACCTCAAGTTGAAATACTTAAACATAGTTCAGTTGGTGGATTTTTAAGTCATTGTGGTTGGAATTCAGTTTTGGAGAGTATGCAAGAGGGGGTGCCAATAGTAGCTTGGCCTTTATTTGCGGAACAAGCAATGAATGCTGTTATGTTATGTGATGGTCTTAAAGTGGCTTTAAGGTTGAAATTTGAAGATGATGAGATTGTGGAAAAGGAGAAAATTGCAAATGTGATTAAGTGTGTGATGGAAGGGGAAGAAGGTAAGGGAATGCGTGAAAGAATGAAGAGTTTAAAAGATTATGCTGGTAATGCAGTAAAAGATGAAGGTTCTTCAATACAGACTCTGTCTCAGTTGGCTAGTCAATGGGAAAGTTTTGATGGGATTTAAGAAAATAAATGTTTCTTAAAGTTGTTTTGGTTTTTGAGGTTTCTAGTTACGTGTGTTTTGATTTTACCTTAATTTAATTTGCTTTTGTAATTTTGTCCGGTGATGTGGCTATTGTATTGCATGCCTGCATGGTAGACACATGACATACACATGCATGGTGGACATATGACATAGACAAATTCCATAATTGTTGTTGTAATTTGAAGTTTTAGAGATCCCTGCAACATATTATTGTTGTTTTGAGTTGCATTTAGTCGGTCTTAAAATTGTTGAATTTTTAAATTGACATATTTGAATTTCTAAATTCTGTGTTGAAAAAAGAATTTTCATCTAGCGACGTTGTTATTAGATTGAATCACGACAATGTTGTTTTGTATAAGATATTTTGTGGCACTTCTTAAAATTGTGCAAGGCGGATTATCAATCACGCCGCCTTCAAGATAAAACAAGTACAACTGCAATTGTGCGGTAACCACTGCACTGTAGAAAATCGTTTAAGAATTACCCCATTAAATATGACTATTAAGGTCACTCGAATTTAAGACTGAAACCACTATAACATGCTATTGTACCATTCAAATATGGAGTTACCATCATACTAACTTTTAACATCTCCAAATATCAATATGGTATTTCAAACACTCAAATTTGGTGCTAACATCATTCTACCATTTAACTTCTCCAAGAATCGAAGAAGAAATTATTTTTAAGACGATCCTTAATTTTCGAAAGGACATTATACCGAAAAGGGACTATTGTTGGTCTATATGGCCAATAAGATTGTAAGCTATAGGGGTGAATAGCTTTTAGAAAAAGTTTTTCTGGAGTTTGATATAAAGATGATTTTAACTAAATCAACTATTGGAATCGTGCACAAACAATCACAACAATAAGCAAAAAGATAAACCTATGTGCAAAGAGATTAAATGTAGAATTGAGTGCTTCACAATACAGATCTTATTTACAATCAAACTTTAATGTGCCATGAACAATTTACAAAACTAATACAATTTCAATACCAAACCTATATGAACAATAATACTAAGCTATAATTAAAAACACAATGCATATGAGTTTGAAGAATTGAATAGAACTTGAACTCAATTGATCTAAGAAAATTATTAAAACCTAATTCAACGAGTTAGATTAACTTTTGATGAAAAACAACTTAGATCAACACTAGCAATTATCCTAACAATTATTCAATTAATCATATACAATAATGAAAAGTAACGAGGATAGGAAGAGAGATAACACTGATATTTTTATAGTAGTTCCCCTTTCTCGTTCTCGCTAGAGCTACGTCTACTCTTCTTGATGAAGTACACCTTCACCAAGGTCATCCACTAAGTAACAATGTTGAATACAATGTGTTTACAAGAGTTCCTTGAAATTAAACCTAATTCTTCAACTCCTATGCAAACACTCCCCCAAACTTCAAATAACCTTTGAATTTGGTGCTCCTTGAATCTTCGAAACCATGATTACTCGCGCACCCCTTCGAACTGTTCACTCAAGTCTTCGATGCTACGTACAGTAAACGAATCCCGTTCGACTTCAAGAACGGTTAGAAAGACCCCCAAGACCTTTGGAGGTGGAATAAGATAATTAACTTCACTTTGGAACCTTTATTAAGCCCAATCAATTTCCTTGAAAGAACCAACTTACAATCCCTACTAGCTGATGACAGGTCATCTTACGTTATTCTTAGCATGTTTTTTAGTAGGAAATAACAACAAAAAGGAGGAGTAGTAGAACGATTGCCTATGATTTCAGGACTTTTGTAATGTTTTCTTTATTGAGTCTGTAATTATAGTTTTCCCGAAACATAGCAATTTGAGGGGGGTTTTGAAGTAATTCACGAAGAAATCATGCAAATTGGCAAATCAAGAACAACCGAAGAATTATGATGATTCAAGAGACAAGAATAAAGATTCAAGAGACCTCATAAGACTTACAAGTGGGAGGAATTTTGTTCCCTAAGTACCGAGGAAAGTTATTTGAAGACGAAGACCTAAAAACGACAGAAAATCAGAGATTGGGCCCGAAAGAGAGGCAGAATGCGCCTAGGGCATGATTTAACAAACCATGCGCCTTGGGAATTTCGTATGCGCCACGTGCATGCATAAAAAATGCACTATGCGCCCCAAGCATTCGCAATGTGCCCCGTGCACGCAAAAAGTCAGGGCGCAATTGTCTTTTCCTGCTTCCGAAATGGGTAAAGCCCCCAAACCCAGGTAGAAACTCTCACTATAAATACCAGCCTTCCTCATTCAGAATTTCTCGTTCAGAACTGGAGCAGTTCAAGAGGAAGGCAACTTTGGAGCTTTGGTAGAGTTTCTATCTTCTCCTTGATTTTTGAGGGTATGTTTTTATCTTTAGTAATTTGTTTTTAGTTTCCATGTGTAACTAAATCTTTTTAGGTTAAAGTTCTAAGATGAACCTCTGTATATTTTTGTTGGATATTTATTTAATTTAATTTGTCGTTTATTTATTTTATTTATGCTTTTGTCCACTATATAGTTTTATTAGATTATAGTCTTTATTTCTGTGAAAGGTGTAACCCTAGATTAGGTAGTTAGGTTGTGACAGGACCTAATATTGTTTTCACTAACTGGATGCTTATATCTTGATATTTATATCCTTTTACCGTTAACTATCTGTCTAGGAAGTAAGTAATTACTAATTAGCCAAAGATACCACATGAATTGTTGACCCTAGACGTAGGTACCCAGTGGCTAAAACCCATTGGGTCGTGTGGTGCATTACTGAAGCTAGGAATTAACTGGTTAGTAATTAGGAAAACAAGCGTCTAGATGTCCGACTTAATGCTATAATTTAGTAAAACCATTCTCTTGAAACCCTTAGTAAGATAGACGTAGATTAGGGTTTCCTGTTTGTAGAACTACGTACTAAGTCAGAAACTTTTGTGATACGATTCAGATATGTTTCAATCAATTCATTCAGAAGAAACATAAATTTTGACAGATGATATGTGATGAAATGGGATTAACTTGAGACACACACAAGCTTGGGTGCTTTAACACATTCTAAGATACAACTAATCACACAAGCTAATGATGATGATGATAATGATGATATTTGTTGTGTGGACGTATGCATTATTGAGTCATATGTTAATGCTTTCATAAGTAGGATATTTATATCCAACGACGATGGCTATAATACTTTGTATTCAACGACGATGACTACGATATGGTTGTATCAAATGAAGGTGATTGGTACCACATGCTTATAGAGTTGTTCCTAGGGGCATATCATACATTTTATAATTGGTGAAACGTGTCATATTTGACTATGTGCTTGGTGATTATGTGCATTGGTGAAACTTGGTGATTTATGTACTTGGTGAAATTGGTGAATATGTGAAGATGTGAAATTGTGTTTGTGTAGCTTTATCTTTGTATGCTTGATATTTAATAATGATGTTGGATTTGTTATGGATGATTTAATTAAGTGTTATTAATCATATGGAAATAAATATGTCATTTTACTTTCATTTGATTATGAGAGATTCACGATACCAATCTTATCATACAATCAAACTTTAATCAACCTTGAACAATGTACAAAACTTATAACAATTTCAAGCCAAACCAATATGAACAAAATTACTAACCTATCAAATCAAAACACAATACATGTGTGATTGAAGAATTGAATAGATTTTGCAATCAATTGATCTAAGCAAATTATATGAAACCTAATTCAATGAATTAGATTAATTTTCAATGAAAAACAACTTAGATCAACACTAGCAATTATCCTATCAATTATTCAATTAATCACATG
>Ga0315913_1007868_pt1 | contig 12708 bp, 9 predicted proteins | sample MpolsnodulesMG_FD_207736 | JGI IMG/M metagenome (GOLD analysis project Ga0315913, IMG submission 207736) | Medicago polymorpha root nodule microbial communities from Los Angeles, California, United States - small nodules | ecosystem: Host-associated > Plants > Roots > Nodule | place: USA... | reverse complement strand
TGATAGGAAAAAGGGTTGGGCTATTGACTCTTTCTATTTATACATGGAATTCAGGTTAGTTAATTTGATTCAAATTTGACACTTCGTTAGTGATAAATAGTTACTTTTGTAGCTAAATGTGTGACGCGGTGTTATTACAGTCTCTGAATGTATTGAAATGCAAAAAAAACATTCTTTGGTGTGTTTCTGATAGTATTTTCGTTGACTAGACTGACAAGCAGAAGACATAATCAAGCACGTTGGACGACCGAACTTAGTAATAGATTACCTGTTTGAGGACCAAACTAACTTGTAAAATTGAGGATGTTTTTTTGTAATTTTAGTGACTCCGCTTGACATATTCAAGCACTCAAATGGCGGTTTAGTCTTCGTTTTATTTTAACGTAATTAGATGTTAAAACCCATTTGGATTGGTCTCGTGGTGTTTGGCTTGGGACCTTGGAGTGTGCTCCTGTCAAGGTCTCAAGTTTGATTCTCCCCGTGCCAATTTCAGTGGGTTGTTTGGCTTTTTATAAAAAAAAACGTAATTAGATGTTAATTTCCATAGGTTTTTGGAATCTCGCAATTGTGTTGTTATTGTTAACTTGTTATGTAATGTGTGTGATTTTGCATTGCAGGTATAGCTTATCGGTGAATGTGATTGGGTTTGTGTATTCTGGGGTGCAGATATGTGATCTTGTGAAGTACTTGATTACCAAAAAGCATATAGTGGAGCACAAGCTAAGGGGTTACTTTACTTTTGCATTGGATCAGGTAACTAAAGCCTCTCCTCGCAAATTTGCGCTTCTGACTTATGTTGAATTGAATAATAAAGTAGTAAAGGGACCTGTTGTGATGATTATGTTAGTAAAAAATGAGAAATTATAGAATCTTGATTAATTGATTACAAGTAGAAAATATAACTTCGAGTCATATGCATGCTTGTAAGTATATATTTCTTCTTAAATGAAGTCATTGGATCCAGTTTTAAAAGGTCAAAATTCAGGCATCTGAGACCAACTTGTGCAGTCCATGCATAGACATTTTTGAAGTGCTTTTTAATTCCTTTTCACCTGTTTTGAGTCTGACTTCTTGCTTTCTGAAAGTTGGTTTCCAAGTTGCACACCCCTTTCCAAAACCAAAGTTTAGAATTTAGTTGGTTCAGTCGCAGAAGTTGTTTGTGGGCGATCATCTGCTTTTTAAGGTGGCACTTAAGGTGGTCTAAGTTAATTTTGGATCCGGCTCTTCTAAAGTGAGTAACTCATTTTTTAGAGTGTAAAGTGAGTATTATCAACTATTAATTAAATCAAAGGTGGGTATTGGATGTGCAACCGTGCATCATAACAAATCATATTAAATTAACAAGGAATAACCTTTGATTTTCTCACTTTATACTTTACTAACATTAGAGGAGTCAAATTTGTTAATTTTTACCATCAACGCGCCAAAGTATTTTTTTCAAAAAGAGGATATACCATCCCTCTCAACATTATTCTCCACATTCTTGGACACTGCAGTAGCTTCTTCCACTTCACCTCCACAAAACCAGTAAAACCACCCATTTTTCCCCTCTATCTGCGAATCTTCATGGGCTGTGTACACGTTTCCCTCTCCTACACCAATCCAACCACAACAATAGCCAACATCTCAAACCGTGACAGCTCCTGTTGCAACTCAAGCTTGGTTTCACTTAGACTTTTTAAACATCTACGAATTTATATATGTTCAGATTCATAAACTTATTTAACTACATAAACAACTATAAATAATTTATATAAGTGATGGATCATAAACTTATTTTGGTCTAAAAGCTCTTATTAAGGACTTATTAGAAATTTATTGAGTAAGTTTGTTCCATACACCCATTATATTGCAACAATTTCCCCCGTATTTTCTTTAACAAGTATTTTTTTATCTTGTTGAAACCAAATAAAACTCATATTTCCCCGTATGTAATTTCATTCAACAACAGAGTATTTCACATGCTTTGAATTTTTGCTTTTGGAGTTGGGGTAACATCTATAGTAGAAAGGATGGTGAAAACTAGGCTCAGATAACTGAACTAAGGTTTCAAAGATTAATGAACACCACAATTTCATAACTCTTGGCACTTTATTTCAACTGTTTCTTGTTTTGGTTATCTCCCATCAACATGAAGGTTTGCCTTTCGACAAAGCTAATGGACTTTTGTTAATTTGCTGATTTTGAGATTACTCTAAATAAAATGTCACCTGACTGTATATTCTATAGAGTACTAAATTAATGCGTGCTGCTCATCTACTTCATAGTCACTTTAATTAAAGTTTCAACAGATTTAATCGGAAAGTCTGTGGTCATAAATAGGAGAGCACAGTTGTGACTGTGTATGTTGTAAATTAATTCAAAGTAGACCTTTCGGTATTGTTGTTTTTCACCCTGTTTTTCATTATTCTCTAGTTTGATGCATGCTTACATGCACCAACGACTGCTAACCTTCTGTTGGACTGCTTGCAGATCTTGACATACCTTCTAATGTCGGCATCCTCATCGGCCGCCACTAGAGCCTATGACTGGGAGTCCAACTGGGGTAACGACAAGTTCCCGTTCATGGCGAATGCATCTGTGGTTTTGTCCTTCATTGCTTTCGCGGCATTTGCCATGGCTTCTCTAGTCTCAGGTTCTATTGTTTGTAGGTTCAGATAATTTGTATAAATACTGCAAGTGGAGTATGCAAAACTCTTGTATAACTCTTATATATTGGTTCTGAATTAGAAGTATCACAAGTTTTCAGAAAGAATACTTTGTACATAAAGGTAAAAAGTTCACTTTCTGCTTGTGTCGATTTTATATTGTAAAGATACAGATGGGACTGTAGTATAGGATCTCTTGTGCTTTTGGTATTTAATAAGATGATATGCTTTAGTACACGGTATTGATTTTAACCATTGATTTGAGATCGGACGACGGTCCAGATTACACAATCGATTCCAAGCTGTTAATCGATCTCAATTTAGATCAAATGGTGAAGAGCAACGTAGTTACAACAGGGAATCCATTTCCACAGAGTCTAAACTTGTTAGAAATTAATTCCTTTCCCAAGACTCAAACAAAAAATAATTTAATTCTTTTCTAAATAATTAATCAAATATGAAGAATGTTTGTATATTAATTTTACAACTATTTAATTTAAGATTTTGAAAGCATTAGTTCTTCCCTAAAGAATTAATCAAATATTAATTTAAAGTAAACTTTTTAAAGAATAATAGTACATTCAATTGGAAAACTGAACCTAAAATACAACCGAACATGAATGATTCTACTTTAAGAGGAGACACAGGGGGACCTGCAGGCTGCATCCCAGTTTATGAGAACAGTTTTCTTGAGTTTATGAGAACAGTAATTCAAAATAACTGTGAAAATAAGACAAATAATGAGCTTCATACTCAAGTCGTATTGCAATAAGATACCATATCGTCCATTTAAACATAGCAATTCACTATGATGCAGATTCATCAACAACGTTTTGAGACGCATAAGTTTCACCACAACAAACAATCGAAGCCACACTGTGTATACACTGACACAACATATGCAAGGCAAAGACATTAGATGGTTGTTTAATATGTCACTCAAATTGCTCAACCGGCCAAGTCTTTACTCTCGATTGGCTTTTTCTGTGTGTAAATTTCGATCGGATCACATCTCCTGATCGATTTTCTTTTCCAGAAATATAAGCAATTTTGAGAGACATATTGAACAACCATCAAGACATTATGCATGTTTCTCAATCCTTACTAGATGTTATAAACATTATAACAAAAAAGAATTGTTTTGGATTCAAATTTCCAAAAGTTTATTGTATATATTTTTTTTTAAATTTCTTTTAATTTTCATGTGATAACTGAATTATGAAATCGACAAATTAAAGGAATAATTGGTATAGTTGGTAGTATATATCTCTAACTCATGAGAATGAGAATTAATAATTATGTATTTAGATGTTTTCTAGTCCAGGTTCATATTTGTCTACTGTACATTCAATTTTTTTTATTTCATTCCTTTTCTTTTTTTGGTACAAATATTTATTTCTTTCCCTTACTATCCTTTATTTGATTTTATTTGCATTATTATGAAAGAAATATAAAAACAAACGTGAATGTGATCCGACAGTTAGTACCTGGCATCTCTCCCAAAAGCACTTTAAATATACATTTATCCAATCATGTTAAACGCATGGTCAGTCAATAAGCTGATATTTTATTATCCTCAAAACACTTTTATCAAATAATTCATTTCTGACACTCTTCATTTTCATTTCCAACAATCATGGCCTCTGAAATAACTACCATCAAAGCTTGGACTTACTCAGAATATGGTCACTCTGTTGATGTTCTAAAGTTTGATCCAAACGTGCCTATACCTGAAGTGAAGGATGATCAAGTTCTTATCAAAGTTGCTGCTGCTTCTCTTAATCCCATTGATTATAAGAGAATGGAAGGAGCCTTCAAAGCCTCTGACTCCCCTTTACCAGTAATTCATTTCATTTATATTATATTACTTTCTTTTATTTATGATTATAAGTGTCCTTATAATAAAACTTATACATGTTAGATACACGAACTTTATCGAAAATTTACAATGAGATTTACGTATAACTTATCTATCGTGGAATTTCGGAATAGAACACAAGTCATCTAGTGTGAACCGAAGGTCTAACTATAACTATTTGTGCCAACCACAATTGGTAAAATTTTAAATCCAACTCGACAATTCAATTGGTTAAAACATGAATCAGAATTGTATACAATTTTTTAAGCAGTTTGACTATGGTTTCAACCCGGTTTGAGTGGTTTATAAAAAGATCAACCATGACCTGAAGGTCTGGCTGGTTCGATTTTCGCATTTTAAAACATTGCACTATAGTATCTTACGCTAATTGGAATAATCTTTTATCATTTTATGACTTTCAGATAATCAATATTTCCCTCAATTTATTTTTCTTTTTGTTCAGCTCTACCATGATTCTCAACAATATATGCGATTATAAAACCGACCGATGTAGATATTTGTAAAGATATTTTAAAAACTAACATAAAAAGTAGAATTATAATGTGATTTGATTTGATGCATACGTAAAAAGTTTTACGGTGTCCGTGTATAGAAATTAATCTCATTATAAATTATTAATCCACAACTAATCTCTCTCAGTTGTATTGTGGGTCTGATTTAGACTGCACCAGGATATGATGTTTCCGGAGTTGTGGTTAAGGTAGGGAGTGAAGTGAAGAAGTTTAAGGTTGGGGATGAAGTTTATGGTGATATCAATGTGAAAGCTTTGGAATATCCAAAGGTCATTGGTTCACTGGCAGAGTATACTGCTGCAGAAGAGATACTGTTGGCTCACAAGCCAAAAAATCTGAGCTTTGCTGAAGCTGCTAGTCTTCCTTTGACAATTGAGACTGCTTATGAAGGCCTTGAACGAACTGGCTTCTCTGCTGGTAAATCTATACTTGTGCTTGGTGGTGCTGGTGGAGTTGGAACCCATGTTATTCAGGTATCTATTAATTGCTTCTACCTAAATGTGTTTGTTTTGTAGTGAATGAAGGAGTTAGTTATCTCATTGCATCAACATAGTTTAAGTTTGATGAATTAACTCATAAGTGCTAGCACTTCACGACTACTTGTTTTTAGTGATTGTGGGTAGTTTTGCTTTGTAATCCTTAATAATGTGGAGAATCAGGAACGAACGTGATCCATGTAGCCTCAATTGCGGCTGCGTTGTGGTCACGGAGTCATGAAAAATCCTAATTTCGATGCCCAAATTGTGGTCGCAGACATTTATTCAATACCATGACTGTACCAGCATAATTCATGTTTTCTAGTGTAGATTCAATAGCAGAAAATTTGTACGAATTGCATTGCATAATGACTGCTGCTTGTGTTTCCTGATTCTGGCCGCATTGGTATCCTTGATATTGTGTAGAATCACGACCAAATGCGACCTTAATCGCGGTTGCATTATGGTCACAGAGATATTAAAAGCCCTGATGTCACAATCTGGATCATAGTCGCAGATCTTTATTTATAACCTTGATTGTAACTGCAAGAATGGCTGTCTTCTAGTGAAGATTCAATACCTGGAAATCTTTGTTGATTTCATTGCATTATAGAATCATGTGCTTCCCAAATGATCATTCATTTTTTCCTCTTAATTTATTACAATTTGTTTATAATAATGCTTTTGGACATGCTTAGCTTGCCAAGCATGTTTATGGCGCTTCCAAGGTAGCAGCTACATCTAGCACCAAGAAACTAGAATTGTTGAGCAATCTAGGAGCTGATTTACCTATTGATTATACAAAGGAGAATTTTGAAGACCTGCCTGAGAAGTTTGATGTGGTGTTTGATACAGTAGGTAAGATTTGAATATAGCAACAACAACTTAGCTGGCTAACACAATTTAAATACGTTGCTAATTTAAATGTGGTTAATTAAAACCACTTGGGTCGGCCTAGTTGTTTTGGCTTGGAACCTTGGAGTGTGCTCCTCTCAAGGTCTCAAGTTTGATTCTCCCCGGTGCCAATTTTGGTGGGCTTGTTTGGCTTCTTCAAAAAGAATGTGGTTAATTATGTTTAGTATATCATTAGCAAATTAAATAAGGGTCACAACTCATTAACCGTCCGTTCAATGCAACTACCCATGATTTTGAATGTCATTAACAACGATTTTCAGGTTTTCAAATAAACAGGATATATTCATTATAACCATCCAAATTATGTTGAAATATACATGATTTTGAGGTTTTCAAATATACATGATATGTATTAACCAGAATAGTGGTTAATGAGTTCAAAATCATGGTTATGCTCTATAGATGATTAATGAGTTGCAATTCATTAACTATTTAGTAAACGTAATCAACTATGTAACTAATCAACATTAACCATCAAAATTGTTGTCCTATTTTATGTAAAAATAACACAACTCTCTTTATCTATATATATGTATCAAGTATTTTTTTTTCCAAGTTTTAGGATGTGAAGTAGGAAACATATTATGTTGTTATAGAATACTAAAACCTGTTTGTTTTTGTCAAAAACAGGGGAAACTGAGAAGGCATTCAAGGCTTTGAAAGAAGGTGGCAAAGTTGTGACAATTGTACCACCAGGATTTCCACCATCAATATTTTTCATTCTTCCTTCTAATGGGGCTATCTTAGAGAAACTAAATCCATACTTGGAGAGTGGAAAGGTGAAGCCAGTGCTTGACCCCAAGAGTCCATTTCCATTTTCTCAATCTGTTGAAGCATTTTCCTATCTGGAAACTGGTAGAGCTACTGGAAAAGTAGTTATCCATCCCATTCCATGAAGTTCAACATAGTTACGTAACACAACAACCCAATAAAATCTTTGCAATTTAATGTGTGCTTTTGTTTTGGGACTGAGGAGTACTTTGGTATGATCTGGACTTGTATTTGGTTTGGGGTTGAAAACCCGCCACATTTGGCTTATGTACTTTTGGTTAATGGAATAATAATAATATGGTAACTGGTTTGCTTCATAGATTATATAGTTCATCTTGGTCTCTATTGCTACTGTTAAGACGAATGTTAAGTGAAATGGTGGTTCTGTTGAGTTTTTTTAACAGTAAAAGGTTAGTGCAACTTCTTTTTTCTCGAAATATACCAGTAGTGTGGTTAGAAGTCAGTTAGTTGGTATATCAGACTTATGGAAATTGCTAATCTAGGGAAGTCTTTCGGTATTCCCTTGATAGGTAGGGCACTGAAAAAAGTATACTATCCGTCATAGACCAAGTTAGTGCTAAGTTGTCCTTGTGGAAGGCTAAGCAGTTATCCTTTGCGTGTCGAGTTGCCCGTGCTCGAGCAGTTATTGATGTCGTACCTCTTCATCGTATGACGAAGAGTATTGTTCCAAAAAAGTGTTTACAGAGATTCAGAAAGTGCAACATGCTTTTATTTGAGGTGATCACTCACTATCAATGTCGTCGCTTTCGTGTAATTAATTGGGTATTAGTTACTAGGCCTAGAGATTTGGGGAGACTAGGCATCAGGCGGTTGGATGAAGTTGGGATATCATTTATGAAATGGTGGTAGTGAGCTTTGGTGTAGAGTTTTGTGAGGGACGTATGAGCAAAATTTTTTGTATGTCGGTTTATTTGTGGTCAGGCCAATGATTTGTGGTGTAACTTGATGAAATTATGACCAAACTTCGTATGAATTTTAAAGCATGGACACATGGTTGGGTGGAGAATGGATTTTGGATCGATGGTACAAGTAGCAAATTAATCCTAGCGAGTTAGTTGATGCTAGGGTTGGAATGATGAGTGTATTTGTGGATATTTCAACTTTCAAGTATGTGGGAAGTTGTAGTGCTTATGTGGAGCTAAGTTTTGGGGTGTGTTAGAAGGTCTTCAAGTGGCTAGACAAAAAGACTTCATGAATGTTTTGCTCCATATCGACTCAAAAAGTGTCGTTGATAATTTGACTAATGATTGTAAAGATAGTGTCGTTGGTATGAGATTTTCGTTGGGACCTTGGACCTTGATCGGGAGGTTAAGGTTTGTCATAATATTGGATGTAATGGTGGGGTGGACTTAATTTTGAATGGGCAATGTTCTGCTCAGGTTAATCTATTATTATAAGTGGATTATAAGTTGGGAGCAGATGATTTTGGTGTTGTTTTTCTTTACTTGGCCAAATTTCATATGAATTTTAAAGCATGGACGCAACCTTGAACGGGAGCAACTTTAGTCATCCCACCATTTAATTTTCCTTAATAACTACTTTCTTTGTTTAGAAATCTTAACATGTGCCCTAAGGAAAACCAAGGTTTGAGACTTCCCCCTAAATGCAATGACAAACGTATCTCAATTTCATTTAAGTCCCTAGAAGTTAACTTTCTTGTGTATGTTTCAACAACTTTCTTTTAAATTCCAAAATCTTTTGTTTGTAAAGCAACATTTCAACATCTGTTCTACTTGATAAAGCAATTGATCTTAGTTTCCAAGGAATTCCCACTCTTCAGCTTAGCTCGTTTTAAACATCATCAAACAGATTTAGTATTTATCACATCACATTAAATCATACTTACTTTAAAGAAGCATATTCATACAGCAACTTCAAAAATAAATAACAAAATGGAATTAAAAGTATGACGAGTTCTAATCAAAACGTGATGGAAATACAAAGCCAATTGTCTTGAATTTTGCTCTATCATACTAAAAACCTTTATTTCTTTTCAAAATGAAAAGCCCTTTCTACTTTCCATTGGTATTTTTTTTCCTTTAAAAGAAAGAGATGAAATGCCAGAAAGTGATTTGAATTTGAAAATTTGAAATGTGGAAATGAAGAATGAGATTGGGTTATTGATTTTCCGTCGTTGGATTGAAAGTAATTGACGGCTTATAGTCGTGATTCGTGCATAGCTACATGCAAAAGTCTGACCGTTGATAGGAATATTTTAACGGTAGGATTGTGTTTCATAGTGCATGCGCGGATCAATACCACTACCTTCATTATAATGCTTCTACTTTATTTATTCTTTTTTCCTTGTAATTTGATACACTTTTTTCATGGACAGATAGTCATGTTCGTCCTTAAAAGTGTAACGAGTAGCTAGAATTAACGCTCAATGTATTGAAATTTTAAAATAATCATTGATCGTAAGGCTAATCGAGCTGAAATATGAACACAATCACGAAATGAAAGAAGAAGAAAAAGTAGGAACATAATCTGATATTAAAACACAAATTGAGTCATATTTTGAAAGAAATCTTTGTTGGTTGTCATCGCTAACTCGTCAGTAATCACTTTTGTAGACGTCATCAAAATGAACCTCAGCAAAATGAACTTTCAAAGGCACACCACAATGTCACATAACAGACGTCGTTAAGCCACACACAGAAGTTAACAGTACACATTTCAATCAAAAATAGTGGTTTCAGGACTAAATAGTCCCAATTTATTTTAGTAAAGGACTAAAATTTGAGGTTTTTTCTCCAGAGACTAACTTGAGCTCAGTGTTTTTTGTGAGGGACTGAAATGAATTTTTACTCTAAACATCATCTATGTGTTTTGATATTATACGCTACATAAATGAAGTACTTAACAGTTGATACACAAAATTGATACTATACTTAAAAGTTGATAGTACCCTAGTCATATCTATCTCATTGCCATCCCAATACGCGCCCTTGAGTTTTTTTTTGCTTTGGCCTCAAATCGGTTATACAATACAAGTTTGACGGAATCATCGTACGTGCAATGGGTCTAACTTGGGGCACATCATCTTCCACTTTCAATGCATCAAATAAACATCCAAACAGAAATAAAGGGGTTTGTGTTGTAAAATAATTATACAACCAACAGGAAACACAAAATGATCGGAACATCCCAAGTGGAAAAAACCACCATGTCAGCAAAGCCCTCTCTTTCCGATCAAATGGAAGATAAAATGTAAAAACTATTTACAGTGGTAGATCAATTGAGACATTCAGAGTTGGGAATATTTCATTTCTTTCTTTTCTTCCTCAAAAACGGCATGGCGCTAAAAGCTACGTTGGAGCTCTCACTATTGTGATGAGCATTCTCCGGTATTAATACCCCTATGTCAGCATTTAGAAGCTGGTCATTTGGCAATTTGGAGTTTTTACATGCCCCTCCGTCTTGTATCTCACTTGTAGCCTTTTCGGCACCAAAAAATAATATATCTGAACTACTTTTATCAAGGTCGGTTTCACCCAATAATTCAGAAAAGGGTGGAGAGTTTGCAGTACTCGTGTTCGTGTCATCAATTGCATCACGGTTGTTATCCATCTCATTATCGTCTACACAGAATCCACCTCCCATTTCAAGATAGTCATCTGAAGGGTGAGTCATTGGTGTTGCTGCACCAGCATCTGTTTCTGGCTCCAGATAGTCTGCCGGCAAGTTATCCTTCAGAGGAACTTCTAGCATACCGCTTTCTTTCCCTATGCTGGAACCATCGATGCACGTAGATTTTTCTTCTACTAGCTCTCGACGCAAGCATTTCTGGTTGCTCTGATCAAATGAATCAACAGCATCTTCAACTTCAAGGTCCTCGAAAGAATAGTTGACAGGTTTCCGAGATCGCATTGACTGGAAAAGTAAACAACAGGTTAGCAGGACCTTTTATTTACTTATTATTCAAAGAAGCCTTTTCATTTTTATCCTTGAAAGAATAGTTGACAGTTTTCGAGATCACATCCCGAGAATGTATTAAAGAAAACAACATGTAAGTAGGACAGGACATAAACAAATGTATTAAAGAAACCGGTTGATTTCTTCTGTTTTTCGGAATAGAAAAGATGTTGCTTGTTTTGTATACATAACCAAAATTTATGGGTGGGTGGGAAGAAACAGATGACAACTAAAATCAATCATAAATAACAAAGTTAGATAGGGATAACAGAGACATTTCGTGAAGTTGACTGGATTGAGAAGCACAAAATTATATCTTTTGTGAAGTTAACTAGATTAAGAACAATGGAAGGATCTCAAGAGAGAGAAAAACCTGCAGGAGCATAGTACTTAACATTTTCAGGTCAAAAATTCTAATCAGAATGAAGCTTACCCTTCGCTTAACTTCAGGAACTGTTGACAGATCAACTTGTGCTCTTGGCTCGTGATTGTCAATATCGAGACTACTAGATGATGTTTCAGTTTCAGACGGTTGAAAATGACGACTTTTCTTCTCCACGCCTCTTTTTACTCCTACACCTTTACCTCTTCCTCGCCCACGGTTACTTTTTTTCTGAACCAAATCCTCACCATCATATTGCCCTTCTGTTTGCATACATGGCTGTAAATTCTCAATCTCAGATGCAGCAGGTGCAGAAGAAGAAACATCATTTATTTTCTTTTTCTTTGTATGTTGCTTAGCAACAGTATTCCCATCATGTTTCCTTTTCGTTGACTCTTTTGTTTTTGATTTCTTCCTAGCTGCAAGACTTTTTTCTGTTACCTTCGGAGTCTCCAATTTGTCATCCTCCGGGTCAACAGGACTTCCTATCCCATTTTTCGTACCCTTGGACATGTTCTCTGAAGAATCAACTATTAAATCTGAAGGTGGCTTACCAGTAATTCCTTTTACTGCTTTCTTGATTCTCTTGCTACGAATTTTTGCAAATCTTTCGTTGAAACTATAAAATGCCTCCAAACGCAATTGAGTCTACATTATAAGATTAGGATAATAATAATGAGTAGGAGTTCTAATAAGACAGTAGATAACCAACAAGAATACTTGTCTTCATAGTGAATCAAGAACATAATCAGTTAAAAATTACATAAGCAGTAAAAACAGGGAGCAGAACAATAATGCAAAGTCTCTAACCTCATGTTTGTTGTATTGCTTTAAAACAGGTAATAACAACTCATCTGCTTTCTGGCTAGACCACCCAAATTTCTCCCAGCACATTCTGTATGCAGGAAGCAACTCAGTATTGTAGAATATTGAAAGACATGTAAATTTTCAAAACAAGAAGGTAAATTATAAGAACAATTCAAAGGTGCCATCAATATCGAATCTCGAAAAATCTGAAATGCATCACTTTATCATTCTCTTACGCTCAAGTATAGCAGAGTGTTGATAAGAGAGAAAAGAGACATATGATGAAAACCGTGTGTCTGAATAACACAAGGGAAGATTTATTATATAGGAGTAAAGTAGCTTAGAGACTAAGCTATGAATATTTACAAATGAATATTCAACA
>Ga0315913_1007863_pt1 | contig 12716 bp, 8 predicted proteins | sample MpolsnodulesMG_FD_207736 | JGI IMG/M metagenome (GOLD analysis project Ga0315913, IMG submission 207736) | Medicago polymorpha root nodule microbial communities from Los Angeles, California, United States - small nodules | ecosystem: Host-associated > Plants > Roots > Nodule | place: USA... | reverse complement strand
ATTTTGTTTGACTATTATGATATTGGTATGAAGTTTTTATGATTGGTTAGTGAGAATTGATTGTTGGAGAATCTACACATAAAATATGTTCTTCTCTTTCAACCGAATTTCTTCGTAACAACCAAGCGAACTCTTAACTATATACTTTTAAGTGACTCAAGTCTCAATACATATAAAAAAAAAAAAAAAAAAAAGTTGACTCAAGTCTCTTATTTTTTTATTTTTTGAATCAAGTCTCTTATCTTGGTTGCTTTCTATTATCTAAATGTAAATGATAAAAATATTTTCTTTTAAAAATAAAAATTGCAGACCTAACTATCTCGCAAGAGAACTCACGAGTGCGGCACTTCATGGCGATAGTGGATTCTTCGTAGGATAACTACAGTTCAAGATTAGAAACTACTAATAAAAATTTATTTACATGACCAATAACCAGACTAGAGTTATGCTTAAAAAAATAACACACTAGAGTTATATTTAATTTTTAAGGATAATAACCACACTAGAGTTAAATTATATAAAAACAACCATATTTTCGTATTAAAATTACAAACACATTTTTTTTAGTGTTTAAAGGTTATTTTGATCTCAAATGTAGTTTTTTTGGTGATTTTAGTCACCAAACGCGTCTTTAGATAATTTATTCCATAAAATTATAAACAAAGAAACAATTGGAGATTTACAATGAGATACATTTAGGATTTAAAAAAAAAAAATCAAAATGATATATTAGAAAACACAGTCGGACACTTTCGAACAAGGGAAGCGAAAGGGCCTAGACAAAACAGAGTTCATACAATCTGTACAATCACTACAAAAGCGAACGGAAGAAAACAGTAAAATAGGAAACAGAAAACTGAAGAAACAAGCTAAAAAACAGACATTAAACAAGCTACAAGACTCTGCCGCCACAATTGATAATCAAAATCGAAAGTAATGTATTTCGATTTCAACCACCAAAAGGACTGAAACTTCACCCTTTCGCTAATTGCTTGAAGCTGCCCTTCTTTTTTCTGAAAAACTTTGTTAGTACGCTCTTTCCAGATTGCCCAGACAACTGACATCCAAATAATGTGCATGGATTCAATTGACATTTTTGAAGAGCCATGCAACCCTCCAAACTGGTGATAATGATTCTGAAAAGAGCCATGCAAAGCTGTTGAGAATCCTAACCAAGCTACAATATGCTGCCAGATACCTCCAAAAAAACTGCAATTAGGAAATAAATTGTCTTTGTCCTCATTTAGGCCGCAATTTGCAACACAACTCTGATCAGACTCTGCTAAAACATGCCTTAGGAACAACTTGTCTCTAGTTGGTATCTGATTTAGGAAGGCGACCATGTTTACAATTCGTCACCAAAGTCGCCTTATGCAACCACGACTCAATCATTAACTCCAAACAACATGCTTTTGTGGAAATTAATTTTTAAACCAAAAATCTCTTCAAACAAAATTAAAACCACCTTCAAGGATCTAACATTAGCCCAACTTTTGACCTCCCACCGACAGTGTATCATCAGTGAACTCCAAGTGAGAGACAAACACATTAGTTTGAGCCCCCACACCGAAAGCAGTTAACAACCCATTCTCCACCAAGGCATTCATCATGAGATTTAAACCTTCAGCAGCTAATCGAAAAAGAAATGGTGAAAGAGGGTCTTCTTGATGAAGCCCTGTTTCCATCTTAAACTCATTAGTTGAGCTCTCATTCACAAGCACTGACGCTGTCGCTATTGTTACACATTCTAAAACCCACTTACACAGCAGAGGAAAGTTCATTTTAACCATCACATCTCCCAATACCTTCAGTCAACTGAATCGCAGGCTTTCTCAAAATCAACCTTAAAAAGAAGTAATTATATTCTACGAACTACACACATCATCCACTAATTCATTGACTATCATAATATCTTTTAGGATTTGTCTGCCTTTGACGAAAGCTGACTGAGACTCCAACATAACATTACCAACCACTTTTCTCAGTCTATTAGCAAGCACCTTCGGAAAAAAATTATACAAACAGTGAACCAATTATTATGGGCAAAAATCTGCCAACCTCAGAGAACTCTCAACTTTGGGAATCAATGCTATAAAAGTACCATCATACCCTTGGTTAACTTACCATTTTGGTGAAAATCGGCAAAGAAATTCAACAAATCCACCTTTAACATGCCCAAAAATCTTTGATAAAACCAAAATTAATCTCATCTGAACCATGACTTTTAAAACTATCACAATCTCACACCGCTTCCTTGATCTCTTCAAGCAAGCAAGATCTATTAGGATCAGCCCCTCATCCACACTAATAGATTTGAAAGAAAGATCCCCCATCCTATGTTTATATATTAAAAACTTTTTAAAAGATTTTCCTCTCTATTGTGAATTTCCAAACTTTACAAAGTACATTTATTCCATAACACTACTAGTAATTTATTCCATAAAATCAAAGAGTCAAAAAAATTATATATTATCATATATATTGTGGTTTAAAATAAAAACTTTACAAACTTATGATAAAATGAAAAGATTTTCCACTCGATTGTGGTTTAAGATATAATCACAATAGTGTGATCTAATATAAACTTTTCAAAGTAGTGATCTAATTTAAAAAAACCAATAAATTACAAATGTGACGTCTTTTATTTAGTGTTATTAGAAGAGGACTTGACAACATTGCATTTGTTGATTGTCATTTGTAAAAATATTGTATTGCAAGTGTTATATTTTCTTGTCTCTTAACCGCGTATCATCTGCGTACAATTATATAAATTAATTTATGAAGTCGGATAATGCTATAATGAATGACAAAACTCTTCCACAAAAAATTGAAAACAATTATATTGAAAGTGTTCCTTTGCGTATATTGTTAAGATGAAGATAAGTGTATCTTTAGTGGCGATAATTAACTATTTCCAATTTATAATTTTACCATGAAGAATATTATTGCACCATGTCGAGGCCTGCATCTTGAAATGAATAAAATGCACAATGAGTAATTTTTTATAAGTCAACTTCGTCAAAATTTGTCTCTAATATGCTATGAAATAGTAGTTTGAAAAACGACAATGAAGCTCAATGAAATAGTTTGTTTAGTTATATAATGGGTGACGTGTGAAATTGATCATTTATTGGACCTACATCCATAATTTTGGTCTATAAAGGTCAAGCACCCGACAAGGAGTGTGTGCATAAGCCTCTTCAAGCATGGTTTTCCAAATTTCTCATTTCTTCCTAGTTTCTCTTGCTCTCTTTTTCTTTTGCCTTTTGGAGAAGAACTTTGCCATTGAAACAACATTGAAGGAAAGACACCATCTTGTTCAAATCAGCTCTCTCCTACCATCAACTTCTTGCAGCTCTTCTACCAAAGGTCAATATATTTAATCTTACATGCATGCTAGCAACTTTTATTGATTTATTGTATTTCTACCAAATAAATTGAGCTATAGAATATTGTTCCTAATTAGATTAATATTGTTCCTAATTATTTGTAGTTAATGTTGGTATATAGCATATGGTACACATAAACTCTCCGGTCTTGTTTTGAGGGCTATAGACCAGTAACTAAATAATTAGTGTGAGTAAGAAACACTTGATATGTTAAGCATGCAATACCCATCTTGTACGCACTAATTAATGTGTAAGTTTGGCTTGTCACACTCTTTGACAAAAAAATATTAAACAACCAATTCATTGGAAAAATTATAAAATGGAGGAAATAGAGTGAGAGAGGAACAATTATTTGTTTGATATACCATAAGAGAGAGAGAGATTGAACAATTATTTGTTTGATATACCATAAAAAAGAAAGAGAAAATTAGCAATTCTGCCAATTTCTTTCATGGGTGGGCATCATTTGTCACGGAGAATATTCACATGGAACCCACCATCTTGTGCCTAGTGCTTTCTCAACAAATAAAATAACCCATCTTAAAAAAAACAAAACAAAAAATGAACCCACCAACCATCACATATTAAAGATAGGAAGGATAAAGGAACAAAAGACAGCTGCCACTCATACATTTCTTGTTTGATTAATCGTTTTTATTCATATTAGAAAGCAATATTAAATTATCTCCGTGAGCTTAACTCAGTTGATAGAGATATTGCATATTATATGCAGGGGCTGGGGTTCGAATCCCAGACACTCCACTTCTCGACAATTAAATTGTGTGAGCTCTAACCACTAAGCTACTTAAAAAAAACACAATATTAAATTTGTTTACTTTATTAAGAATATATACACACAAACAAATGTAGACAACACTTGAGTTATTTATATAAGATCATAAAAAAGGCCCATTTCTCAATTTATATTTGATTAGAATGTTATAATAAACTTATTAACATGCAAAATTTAACGGCAAAAACTGATTAATCATTTGCTTTATTTACCATTCCAACCGAATTTCAGATTACTATCATCATTTTCATATAAAAATGGTAGGGTTAAGAAAAAAAATTGTGCAAGTTGTTATAACTACAAAAATAATGCATTTATTGTTTTTTTCTCCTCCATAGTTTATGCTAGTATGGACAAAATGATAAGTTTATAATCACGGGTCTTCATGAACAACATTAATACATACATAGACATAAATATTGACTATGAAAGAATCTCATTCACGGGTCAGTGATCACGATTATAGTTTTTGGCTAAACTCATTGATTGATCAATTTATAGCATTATATTTTTTTTTGGAGGAGTATAGCATTGTATTTTGTTGATTTATAGGAGTAAACTTAGTATTTCAACAGAAAAAAAACAATATTCATTCACGTTTGGTAGCAACCCACTAAAGTTAAAAAAACAAATAACAAGTGGCTAACTTTCATTTTAGCAAAACGTCACGGTTTTCTACCCAACTAGCTATTATTTATTTTAGGCAAACTTTATATCAGATGAAGATATTGACAAAATTTGGCCAAAAGATCTTGAGATGGAAAGGTGTGTAAAATCTTGACGTGTTTTTCCAATTTTCATTGTCGTAAAGAATGAAAAGAAACTAAAAAAATTGCGGACTTTAGTCAATGATTTAACTTTTTTTTTTAAACAAGTCAATGATTTAACTGGATGGGGATTCAATTAATTATATCATAGTGTATAAGAGAATTAATCTATTGCTTCTTGTAATTACTTGTCACTTTAAATTTTTGGATCGAGCAGCCTTATAAAATTACTTGTAAAAGAATAGTGACTCTTTTTATAAACTCTTATAAAAACTTTATATATTTTCTATGTGGAAAATGTACTTTCTCAATATACCTAATTGACACTTGAGATTTTTCGAATAAACATCCACCACACTTGTCACTACTGGCTTTGTGAATGAATATAAGTGATGGGTGGCGCAGACGGATAGGACATATACCATATTCGATTTTGGGTTGAGTTTAATTCAGCCTTATAAAACCAACCTATATATTTTCGATGTTAGACTTGAATTTTATTTTAGTTAGATATTAGTTCTTTAAAAAAAATTGAGAGTAATCCAATTAATCCATAATTGTAATTGAATTGTATCTATTCTTTTTTTTGTTTGAACAGAAAACTAATTTTATTAATGATCAATACAAGCACAATCACAAGGTTGTGCAAGTAAAGACACAAAAGTACAAATGAAAACAACAAGCACCAATACTTTTTTTTTTTGACAAAAACAAGCACCAATACTTGACAATAATAGATGACACTTCACACTTAGTATTTATTCAATTTCAATATCAACTTGTAAGGTTCATTTTTTTGTGTTTATTCGAATCCGATACAAATCAGCACATTAATTTTTACTGAATTTGAACATTGATTAATAGAGGTGTAGTATTTGATGACCATGCCTTCAATTACAATTAGAAACACTACTACCATTCATGCATGAAATAATGTAACATACTATATAATTAATTGTATTTGGATATCTTTCAAAAAAAATAAAATTAATTGTATTTGGATAGTACTCAATCTCACCCAACAAGAAAAAAATGTCAGTGGTGGACAGTGGGGAAGCTAGAAGTTGGAAAAATGATTATTTTTCAATGCAAAACTATATTAAATTTTATTATGTGTTATTTAGTTATATGTACCTAACTAATAATAGAAAACAATTATTGGTGGGTATAAATAACCCTCTCACTTGTGATATAAGTATAACCAACTCAAGATAAGATTTTGTCTTTGAGTCCTTGAGAGATATGTTTCCAATACCTCTAGATTCCTTGGTATAGTCATTCTCATCCATATATTATCAAGTATTCTGATATATTCCCAAAAAGAAAGTATTCTCATATATATAACGTAAATTTAATTTAAAAGATGAATCGAACTTCTAAGTTACTTTTTTTTTAGGGGAACTTCTGAGTTACTTTTAAAAAGGTTGAATTACCAACAAAAATTTGAGACAGATAAAATGTAATTGATATCTAACTTTAGCAAGTCTTTAACATTTATTTAATTCGACTTCATTTCTAATAATGTTGTATGGATGCCATTATTCAATAAGAAACGTTTTTTTAGACAATGATATCATTTTTTAATTAAGTTTTTCTCTTCTGCGGCCAATATTGAAATTTGATATTCCATTCGGTCACATTTATAAGTAACTTTCTCTTTTTCAAATTCATTAAATAACTGATGTATCTGAATTATATATAGTCTAGATACATCATACATTTAATGAATCTAAAAAAAAAAAAGTTGAATATAAATATGACCAGAGAAAGTATATAAGAGTATCATGCGTGTGATTTTTGTGTATTATGTGATATATGACATTACCTTGATGAATAGACTTTTATTATTGATTTTGACGTAGTAGTTAAGCAACAATAATTTGACACCACTAAACATGTTTCATTGTTCAAATTCAGGTACCAAAACAAAAGCATCATTAGATGTGTTACACAAACATGGGCCATGTTCCCAACTTAATAATGGAAAAGCAAAAATTGTTCCAACACACAGTGATATTCTTGATCATGACAAAGAAAGGGTGAATTATATTCACTCCAAATTATTATCATCTAAGAATAATTTGGAGGGATTGGATTCTAAATCAATTAAATCACGTAAATCAGCTAACCTACCAGCTAAATCTGGTAGCCTAATTGGATCAGGGAATTATTTTGTTGTTCTAGGGCTTGGTACTCCTAAAAAGGATTTGTCACTTATTTTTGACACTGGTAGTGATCTCACTTGGACTCAATGTCAACCTTGTGTTGGTTCTTGTTACAAGCAACAAGATGAAATTTATGATCCATCAAAGTCTACTTCTTATTACAATATCACTTGCACTTCTTCAGATTGCACTCAGCTCTCATCAGCTACAGGTATATATTATTATATTATAAAGATTAGAAAAAAAATTATTTACTTGTTTTGTTACATTATTATTATAGGGATATTAATTTCATTTAAAAAAATTATTATTATTACAGGAAATGACCCCCGCTGTGCTAAAGTATCAAATGCATGTATATATGGCATCCAATATGGTGACCAATCCTTCTCGGTTGGATACTTCAGCCGCGAACGGCTAACCGTAATGCCAACAGATGCCATTGATGGTTTTTTATTTGGTTGCGGCCAAGACAATGAAGGTCTATTTGGCGGCTCAGCCGGCCTATTAGGCCTTGGTCGTCATCCAATCTCATTCGTCCAACAAACCTCTCAAAAATACCAAAAAACTTTCTCGTATTGTCTTCCTTCCACATCTAGCGGCGTTGGCCACCTTACATTTGGCGCCTCCGATAATAAGTATGTAAAATACACTTCCTTCTCCACTGTCTCCCGGAGCAATTCCTTCTATGGCCTTGACATTGCTGGAATCAGCGTTGGTGGAACCAAGCTTCCAATCTCATCCTCTATTTTCTCCTCCGGTGGTGCCATTATCGACTCTGGTACCGTTATTACAAGGCTGCCTCCGACTGCTTATGCCAGCCTACGTGATTACTTCAAAAAAGGCATGACGAAGTATCCAGTTGCTCCAGCAGTTTCAATTTTAGACACATGTTATGATCTTAGCGGGTACAAGATTGTTTCCATTCCGAAGATTAGTTTTTTCCTCGGCGGTGGTGTCACGGTGGAAATAGCCGCGCCAGGGATACTTTACGTGGCGAGTTTGAAGCAAGCTTGTTTGGCGTTTTCGCCAAATGGAGATGATAGCGATATTACTATCTTTGGGAATGTGCAACAAAGAACACTAGAGGTTGTTTATGATGTTGGTGGTGGTAAGATTGGGTTTGGTTCAAATGGTTGCAAGTGATCTTAGTTTTGAATATTTTGATCAACGATTCATTCTTATTTGAACACATATATCCAATTAATCAAGCAAAATGAAAAATACATTACACCAATTGTATTTTGAGTTTTTGATTGGTCAAGGTTATAATTAAAGTGTTCATATAAGAATTTCTCTTGATCAATTATTTTATCTTATATATGCTTTGGGCTAGTTAGGGGAAAGAAATCTTGATTGGCCCCGGCATTTGTTAATGTTATTGCAATTTAGCACTAAATAATCATGTGGGGGTTTAAAAAGAAAAAAAGAATAGAAATGCAAAATGTGGGAAACTTTGTGTTATATAGTGAGTGGTTGAAGACGACTTTGTGGGCAATGGTGATAAGGTGTAATATATATTGATTGAAGGGACTATATTGATGACTTTAAGATGTATAACTGCTGGCAATTGTTCATAGATGTGTATTTTGAAACAAATGTAAGCTTGTTTCTGTCATTAAAGGTTTGTTGAATAAAACAATAATATCCTGTTTTGGATTATTATGTTTTAAGCTTAAATGCGCTTTTAGTTCTAAAACCATCATTTTGGTACTTCTATTATACATTTTTTAAATTTCTTTTAATCTTTTATAAGTTTTGATGATTTGTCACTCTCATTAATGACGCGATGTATGTGTTGACTTTCTCATTTTCTATGTCATCTATATCATTTCCAACATCATTTACAATAGTTGTTTTTTATAATTAATAAAAACTAATTGATAATTTTTAATTACAATTGCATCATCATCTTCATCATCATCATCTTCGTGAGATTGGTTCATCACCACCCTCCTTAATCATCATCTTCGTTCACAACATCATCACACAACACAAGATATAACAAGAGATTGATTGGTTCACAAGTTCATAATCTTCCTTCAAACCAAGAATTGTTCACAACAGAAGAAAAAAAACTCATAAAACTTCAAAGATGAAAGATTCACTATACCAAGAAAACTCATAAAGACATCTATCATCACAATCAAATCCAGAAGTTACTATATAAACGTAGATTTGAATTATTACGATTTCGATTATACACAACACACTGTGAACATGGTGTGACAATTAGAATCAAGAAGAATAACTTATCATGATCACCAATTTTCTTCAATTAGATCTTTAAAAAAAAAAAATCAAGAATAACAACAAACTCAAAATTAGATACTCGTTCTAGATATAATCATCTTCTCCAGCTTTTTCGTGAACCAAGAAAAATGTTCTCAACACAGTCTTCTTCTCCTGCGCTTCTGGCTGTGAAGGTTGATAAACATGAATTAAAACAGTTTTTGTGTTGTGACAGTTAGGGTCGATCCTAGCGTTTTATGGGTCAGACATAATATGAGAAAAGGACCATATAATACATCATAAACATTTTTTTTCTTCTGATAAATGATTATTGAGACGTACATTAGTTATGACGGTTGGCATTTCAGCTATGTTGGCACCTCCAAAACACCGTGTATCAAATACACCTCATCTCATGTATTATTAATAAAAAGAAAAAACAAAACCAAAAGAAAGTTGAGGGGTCGAAGCAAACCATTCAAAGCTAAGTAAAATTATAGGTAGGGATACCAACATATCTCTAGAGAAATCAGCTCTAATAAAACTAGGACCTATAGATATAGACCATCATTGAAAATTTACAATATTTTCACAAAATATCTAAAAAACTTCTCTTTATCTCCCATGAAACCACATGTGTTTTTTTCGAGCTTTTTGAGATGCAAAATTGTTTATAATGGCATTAACATTTATAAGACGTCTCATTTTGATTTGGCGTTTTAGTTTTTCTGTGTAGGTTTCTTTTCTGGCTTTCCAATTACATAGAAAAACTGTCACAAAGAGTTTTTTTTTAGTTGGGTCAACATAAGGGTTTGAATTTGGGCCCAATAGCACGATTTGATAGACTATTATTTTTTCTACCGTATTACCTTCTCACTCACCTTTTTGTTTACAAAAATGCCCATGGAGTTTTAGATTATATAAACTGAATACAATTTGGATGTGCTCGAATTATATCATCTGAAATATACTTATACATAAGCAACAATCAGAATCTCTCCTATTGTAGCAGTTACGTATTTTGCTTTTAAAAACAACAAAAAAACAAAGTAAAAAAATGATAAAACATGTATAATAAAATAAAATAAAATATATAAAAATACCACAAAAAAATTATAAAAATCAAATAAAACTAATGCATTTTTTTAGACTGAGTAATTAAAAAAATGAAAAAAAATTGAGTCTAAACGATGTAATTTTAGATTTTGAGGGGAGGTGTGTCGTAAGAAACGCCTTCTAGGGGAGTTTGATACTTGATTTTTTTTCTTCTGATTTTATGGGAAAGTTTCAGAGCAATCTGATTAACTAGACTAAAAACCGGATTTTTGTCTGAGAACCACCGACACTAACGTTAAACAGAGGAATGGGAGTTAGAAAGATTAATATGGTCATTAAATTGGCTATCCATATTACAAACATGATCATAATTTGTGGTGATCCAGTTCAGATTATATAATCTGAATTGTTGTTCCCTTGAATAAGGGTGTTTAGGGGGTTTTCGGATTCTATAATCCGAAAAACCAAGGAGCATGTCCTATTTTTTGGGGTGTTCGAATTATAAAATCTTAATTGGTGAAAAACTCATTTTTCCACCCCAAAACAAAGGGAAAACTCAATTCATATTGAAGCAAAGTGGTGGGTTTGTGAAGTGATTTACCAACAACAAGATGACCCTTTCGTTGTTCCATGGGTTGGGTGTGTGGATTTGAAATCGTGAAAAAAGGGAAATCAAAGAGCAAGATGAATCTAAGTTTATTTTCTCACAAGATGACCCTTTAGGGTTATGCTAACTTGTGCCTTTAGAACAAGATAAAAATGAAATTTAAAGAAAAACTTAATATTAAAAAGATAACTTTTTGAAACTTTTAAGGTATTAAATGCACAATTTTCAAGAAAAAAAACTTTTACATTTGGTTTCTTAACTTGTGCCCTAAGGGCACAAGAAAGCATTTCCTTAAACTTTAGGGTTATAAAGTCAAGTTATCTATCTATCTATCTATCTATCTATTATATATTATTTCTGTAATGTTTGCATAACCCTATTATAACATAATTCCGCCGAAATCCCCTCTAATTAACTCATAATCCCATTAACTTTTCATAAATAAATAATAAAAAACTTATTATCTATCTATTTATCTATATATATATATTATTTCTGTAATGTTTGCATAACCCTATTATAACATAATCCCGCCGAAACCCTCTAATTAACTCATAATCTCATTAACTTTTCAATAATAATATAAAACTCATTATCTATATATATATAGGTTTTTTCTAGATTAATTTTCATTGGTTGGTGGGTAAATTACCCACCATTCTTCCATGGTACCCAAGTCTCCTACCCTAAACCCTACTTTTTTCTAAAAACCCTACTTTTTCCCGTCCTTTTATGAAGGAAAAAAATCCTGCTGGGGATTGAACTAGGTACCTCATGCTTCCAATTCACAACACTTACCACCAAGGCACAAATGATGAAATGTGATTGCTTCAATATTATGCATTCAACACAAATCTTGAGTTCTATTTCTTTCAATCTCACAATCCCTAAATCATTTCTGACCATCATGCAATTGAACCTAACAACCATAACCCCCATTGCGCATGAAAAGTTTCTTTTTTTTTAAGTCACTAACGCCATTGCAATTCCTTTTTTTTATTTTTTTTATAGCCATTCATTTTCATTATTATTTTTTCTTTCAATTGCCACATAATGGTTCCTTTTTATTATTATTTTTTCTTTTGGTTACCACATAGCAGTTCTTTTTCATTATTTTTTTTTTCCGATTACCACATAACAGTTTCTTTTCCTTTTTTTTTTATAGATTTAACAGCCTTTACAGTTAGGACTAATTTTTTGGTGCAAACTTTAATATATATTTTTTCTTTTGATTTGTCTTTTTTATTGCGGTCCATCTTTTGTTTTTGTTGTTTTTCGAGGTAATTTGATAACATAAAATATAACTATAAAAGTAATAATATAGACAATTTCATAGTTATATATGAAGCTCTACGACATAGGTTAATTTCTTTTCAATATCTATTCCACTTCCAATCAATTTAACATTCAATTCATTTAGTGTTCTAATTTCAATACACATGAATTTTAGTATATATTTTTTTTCCCGGAACTGTTGGCATAACTGCATTCAGCTTGGATTAACTGTTATATGTTCTCATATATTGATGTAGCATATTTACGTATATCAAAAGTAAGTATTTATATATCGTCTCCTCAGAGACTAGTGCGATATCATGGATTGTTCGACATCGATTACCATTTTAAGTTGAAAGAGTAATTTGTTTGTTTGTTTAAAACCTAAATATCTACGTTATAAGATTAAAACTTGAGATTGATAGGGCGTAA
>Ga0315913_1007862_pt1 | contig 12717 bp, 9 predicted proteins | sample MpolsnodulesMG_FD_207736 | JGI IMG/M metagenome (GOLD analysis project Ga0315913, IMG submission 207736) | Medicago polymorpha root nodule microbial communities from Los Angeles, California, United States - small nodules | ecosystem: Host-associated > Plants > Roots > Nodule | place: USA... | reverse complement strand
AATCCACCAAAAAAAACACATAAGATGATCTTCATCTTCTCCGACGAGTCTGACCGCTCCGACGCGGTGGTTGCCGGCCCAACAGGGCGGCGCCGCCGCATCGGAATTCTCAAACAACCCCTTTTTTTAAAACAAACATAGATCTAGGCATCTTTTTCTTCACAAAGTATAGATCTGGTCTTATTTTCTTCAAAAGCGAACCGATACACCACAGATCTACACTTTGAGAAATCATTTTTTGTAAACCCCCAAGTTTTCCTTTTCACAACGCTTTTAAACAAAAAAGAAGCTACATACCCATACAGAAACACATCAAACGAAAGAGGAAAGGAGAGCTTGGGTTACCTTCTAGTTCAAACGGAGAAGAGAAAAGAGGTAATGCTTCGGAAAACTTCGATTCAAACTCGGGAAAACTTCAAATTCTTCTTTGTACTTGCTAAAGAAAACTTCGATCTCCTCTTTTCTGTTCGGAAATTACTCCATGCTTTGGTACTCGTCCGATCTGGAACAAAGGGTACAAAACAACGACGGATTTGGTTCGATCTTGATGAAGTTAGGGTTTATTTGTATTAATTTCGTTACTAACGTTTCAGTGCAGGTATGATTTGTTGTTCTTGCTGAAATGGAGAGTTTAGATTCATGTTTGATGGTTTTTGGACGAATCTGGAAGACTATTGATTACTCATGTGTTCTTCATGTTCTTATTTTTTTGGTGATTTTTCTGTGTTTTGATCTGAATGTTTGAAGGAAGAAAAAGGATTAGGGTGTGTGTAATGATTTGTGCGGCTGTGTCAGAGTCAATCATTGGTGAACAGTGTCAGAATTAATTGCTGCTATTTATAGTTAGGTTTCTCTGCTGCAGGGCAAAGACTAAAATGCCCCTGCAGCTGAGACTTGGGAAAGAAGAAGGCACAGACCAATGGAAACAAGACACATGGACCTGACTCAAGGACAAAATACAAAATAAAAATAAAAGAAATAAAATTTTAAAGAAAGGGGAAAAAAACGTGACCTTTAATGAAGAGAAGAAAACAACATAAAAAAATAAATGTAAAATAAAAAGAAAGTAAATAAATAGCATTAAATAATAATAAATATCAAAAAAATGAAAATGATAAAAACAATTAAAATTGTCCCTTTCGGTAACCAAATGAGGTATTTTAAAATATCTGTCTACCGAAATTTCGTCTGAGACGACAACACTACTCGGCTTTGAAAATACGAATACAAAACTTTTTAACTGATCAAAAAACGAGTAATAATTCTAAAATACGAACAAAAATGTTTTAATTATTTAAAGGAAGAAACAAAATAGGATTGAACTGCTTACGAAGCGAATAAAATATTTTAACCATCTACGGTACAAATAAAACGTTTAAAAACTTCAAAAACGACTAAAAGAAACATGTAACTTATCTAAAAACAAAGCAAAAGATTCTGACTGTTTAAAAAATACGAATAAAGACTTTAAAATACGAATAAAAATTTCTAACTGGTCAACATTTGGGGTATGATATATATCATTTAGAACGTTGATGAATGATATGACCACTCTTTTTTTCAACACTCAGTAACATTCACTCTATCATTGGATGAAATTTATGTGGATCACACGACTTTATAGGAACCCATTTTGAAAGTTTGGGATCCATATTGATTTCATCCAATAATGTTACTAAGAGTGTTGAAAAGAGTGTTCATAGCACTCTTCATAAAACGTGAACATGATTTCTTTGCTTCTCGGCTTCTATTGCTTGAAGCATTTCCCAAAAATCTGGGATGAATTCCTTGATCAAGAAATTGAGCAACTCTAGATGTAGGTCACAATCTTCTTCCACTCTTATATAATTTTATAAATTTAACATGAAAATGTATTTATAATTTTACACCTTTATATTAATAGACTGAGCAACCTCACAAAATGTCATTTCTTCCCTTATCATTGGCAAAAATTGAACGAGACACATTTTGTTCAAAAAGAGAATTAGATTAAAAACATTATCGCACATAAAATCATTTCAATACATTTTAGTTATGCACATAGCCAAAGATCTATCCTGCAAATAACTTAAGGAGAGAATGAGAGATAAATCAGATAATCAAATAAGTGATAGTTTTCATTAACTTGGTGAAGGGGATAATGAGAGATAAACCAGAAAGAGTTCCGTTAACTTCAAAAATCGGTTCTAATCGGGGAGAATGAGAGATAAACTAGAAAGGACGTGTTTACTTGGTAAAGGGATATTTATACAGAATTTGACAGAACCCCGCGAGATAGATACAGTGTAGATCCTTCTATGCTCAATTTTTTTGTACAAAATGGAAGCGACCCAAATAGATGAACATATACATCAGGAGTTGAAGCGGCTAAAACCACTTTTTGGCATGCGCACCTCAAGTTAGTTTAAACAAAAAAAGTTATTCACGACATACTACAACATGCCGAAATCAGAAAACGTTACCAGGAAGCAATGATGTAAAGAGTCTCAAATACCACTTCCAATTTTAAAATTTGTGAGAGTGGCAGTTTCTTGAGCCTCAACTGTCGATGGTGTTTCCTTCTTGTCAATTCCGAAAAAGGAGCAATTCTGGAAGGCATCCAGGCTGCTGGCTATCAAGCGATTAAGTCCGCTATCACTTAGAATTGGATCATCGCTGTGGTACTTAGTAGATGGTATTTCCAAGTCCAGCGGTCCCAAAGAATCAGGCTGCCACACAAAAAAAAAAGGAAAGATGAAGTGGTAAATAAAGTCAATTGTATGAAATACTTCAAAAGGTTTAGTATGTAAGACAACACCAATGCAAACATTTCAAAGATCAAAATAATAGTTCAACCGCTGTAATAAATATAATGGTTCAAATATTTTATAATTTTGATGGATGGTTTAAATGCAAGGATCTTCGAAGTATTACAAATATGTTTGTGACAACTCCCTGAGATAAACTTCGTCCAAATTGTCTTGCCGCAAGAAAATCTAAACAGCAAAAAAGAGTATAGAAAGGAAAGTACCCAATACATATCTGCTAGCCCAGTAAAATCTTTGGCTAAATGATACTTGTTATCTGCATCGGACTCACAACCATCCATAGGCAAAGGGTCTGTTTGAGCAATATCGTCCACAAGACTCTCTTTTTCAGGTGAAAGCTGCCATGAAACAATGAAAGCTAAACATCATTACACTTCACAAGCAATATTCAGTAATAGATGACAAAATCAATAAATACTACCTTATCCAGATTTTCAAAGCTTCTTTCAGGAACCTTTTTATCAGAATCTAAAGAAGCAATGAGAGATAAACAAGGACCATCTTCATGACGAATAATAGAATCCTTTTTAAATGAGAAAGCATCACGTGTTTCTTCAGCATCCCAGATAGATGACATATGAGATGCCAGAGTTGATTGGCCCATCTTGTCTTGGTGTTTAGATATGTGAGCAGCAATAGCAGCATCAAATGAGTCGCAACTAAAAGGGATTTGATGAACACTGCGACAATTCTCAGCAATAAGAGGATCAATGCAGTTATCGTTGTGATCCTGGGACACTCCTGAAAGTAGGTCCCCCACGCTAATGTTGGTAAGGGTGTCAGCCCACTCACCAGCTGACAGGCCTGATCCATTAGTTGATTTCAACCCATCCTGAATACATAAAAGAGGCTTAAAGCTTAAATCATTGCATAATAGACAGGATCATAACAATGATACACTACGCAACTTAACAAACCAAACAAAAACAGTAGATTAAAATGCCAGACAGAAATTCAAAGCAGTGCTTAATTGAACATTATCTAAAACACAGAGGAGAGGTATGGTAAAGACCACAGTCCCCAGGAAATGAAAATATTTATCGTTTTAGCCAACAAAGTACACTAAATTGGAATTTCAAGATCCATGACATGAAAATGAAAATCTATAGTAGCACCTTAGAGCTAATAGATGTTAGTGAGCAAGATATAAGAGGGTGACAATTACCATGTCTTCCAAGTGTCTAGTTACAGCTCCATCTGTAGCATCTTTTCCATGCGATGATATCTGGGCTGTAGGTCCACAAGGATCCTCGGTGCTTGTATTATGGTATATACTTCCATCTCTAGTGTTAGGCAAATAAGTTGAGGTAGAGGTATGAGCATCGTTAATGTTCGTGGATGTTCCACAGTCTACACAGTGCTCCTTGGAGTAATTATTAGTTGATGGCATAGGAAGTGATGGTGAATTCACAATCCGGTCCTTCATATTATCACCACCATTTTTGGATTGTCTAACCATGCAGCTGGATGCTACAGGTGCTTGCATATTCAATACCCCGTGCTCAGTATAAGAGAACCAACCATACCTTCAAAAAGATATGTAAATATCAAATAAGGTTATGGGGTTTTCCTAGTGAAGAAAAAGGAGAAAATGCTTCAAATATTTGAATTTATACAAACCTATACATTACTAAAAGTATGTTAACTTTCCCACATGAAAATTCAATCTCAATTTTGTCGTCTCCAGCTAGAATCCAAGTTTTTTCAAATTCTATTCATATGCTTTATTTTTTATACATCCCTTGTGGTCTGATAAAAATTAGATGACCTTATTCCATGCACACAAGGCCCTTCATGTTGTATTCATTTCTCTAGCAGGTTTCCCAAATTTCAATTTTGAATTAGTTCACTGGTAATGAAGGAAAGATAACCCACATGGTTTTCTATTAGCATGCTTGTATGCACAGAATACCAAAATATTCTATTGATTTCATTAACTTTATACGTTTAAAACCATCTTGTTTAATTTTCCCTCGTCAATTCAAGATTTCAATATAATAAAGCCTGACTAACTAACCAATCAATAATAGAACAATGGATTTTCACACCTACTTTAGCTATGAACGAAACCAAGATTGCAACATAGAAAAGAGATACCTCAAACGGAATATAGGTGGACTTCCTATCACTGCATATATATCAGCTGCGCTAAGAGTAGATTCCTGGTTCCATCTTTGATAATTATTCAAGTTTTCCTTTTGAACACCGTAAGGGAAAAGCATCAACTCTCCAACTGCTATGCTTGAATTGCCCCATTTACGGTTTAGATGTTCTAAAATTGATGATATCTTCTTTCGTGTACTAAGTGTAAGCTCCAAGTATGGATTATGCTTTTCCTAGGAGGGAAAAGAAAGAGAAACCATAAATATGTAATTTCACAAATCAGAAGCACTTTCACATTGCTACAGTAAGATGCTTTTGGATTTATCTCATACTCACCATTTCCAAGGCTCTTCGAGTGGGTTCATCAATTGGGAATAACTGGAGTTTAAGTTTCACAATATTCTGCACATTATTATCAACAGAGTGATTTTGAGGAAATGTGGGTAAAGAGGGCTGGACATGATCAGCAGGATCAGAACATTTTTCCCCTGGAATTAACATTGATAAACCAGAGTTAAGTCACAGCATTGTTCTTGTTGGGGTAAGGACTAAGTACAAATACTACAACTGTGATAGCTACCTGGATTCTCCTGGTCATGTTCCACCTCATCAACGGTGGCAGCTCGCTCCAAATGCTCGGCAGCATCTGCAACTAAAGAAACGCCAGCAAAGGCAGCCTTCTCCCATTTTTTATATGCAGCTGATGTGATCACGCCTGATAGAAACATAACAAACTTTTTATGATAACAGTAAAACAAATAATGTGCAGATTTAATATATATTATTATGAAATGGAAAACTAGTAAAAGATCTTGATGGGAATTGAAAAAGAATCACCAGATTTCTTTCGCTGCCTCGTAGGTTTTGAGTTATTTGAATCTCCCTTAGCATTGCTACGGTTAACACCCATGCTCACATTGCGCTTCAATGGTGGTTTAGAAGGTCCAAGTTTTATAATATTTTGACTCTCAACAAGAATCATTTTAACTGCACGGCTATCATTCCCTGATGCTCTAGCTTGATTTGAGACAGTGTTAAGACCAGGAGGTTGACAATTTCCACCCTGCAAAGGTCGCTTCCTTACACTCTTCTTCCGATCCTTCCAAAGTTGGTGCTCCTTCATGGAAGAATAACATAGGTCAGCTTCAGCATATACTGAGCATTTTAAAATTAGAAATGCAAAAGTTTCCAGCGAAATGCAAATAGTTGACTGACCAAGGCTTCTAAAAATATTTTAAACCTTCGGGGCTTTAGGTGAAGCTTTGAGGCTTTGAACCTGTATTTTTCCAATAAAGACCACCTGTGTCACAGGTCAGATAAGTTGAGAACAAATCATATTATAATTCGTGAAAAACCCAAAAAAAAAAATTGTACAAAGCAAACCCAATTCTTAAGAAAATTGCTAAAAGATGATAAAATCAGAAAATTTGCAGTCAATGTAAAAAGATTTTACACCATAACCCAATGATATGTTGCTTATAAAATACTCAGCCATTTACTGGGCTCAGGTAGAAGGAGAAGCCAGAATAACATGGAATCATTGACTCACATATAATGAGAAAATTGGCTAAGCAAGGGTACTCAAACTTCGACCACCTGACCAAGTGGCAGGAGGATGAGATACTAATTACGAAAAATAGCCATCATAGAAAGAAAATGGGAGAGTTTTATTGATATGCTGCCCTACCTTGAGACAAGGGAAACAAAGAGCTTACAATAGAAGTCCTCAGGGTATTTGAATGGTGACTCTAACACAATGATAAACCAACTAACTAACTAACTCATTCAATCCTTTTTGGTATATAGAAAATTCTCATAAATGAAAAGATTCCGTAAAAAACTAACAAGGCCTGACCCCTTGATTCTTTGGCCCATAAACATTCCTAATTGGGGGTTGGGTACTACCAGAGAGTAGTGAGGAAAAATATAAGGAATCAGTAAGGATGTTACGAGCAAAAGAGAGGAAGAAAACAAGAGGAGGGGGAAAAGGTAAGCAGACATGAACTGAGTGAAACGGAAAGCACTTGGGATGGGTGGGAGGTTTTTGTGCGGAACTTCGCAAGTAACATTGTCGTCTCATCTTCATTTCTCGACCATTTCAGTCTTACGCAGGGCTACCTATGCATCTGAGGAACTTAGTCTTCTTTACTTCAACAGTTTGGCTGGTTTCCCAATTCCTATGAGTTGTGATATCATTTAACAAGCTAGCTTGACATCTCATGAAGTAGCTAACTTATTATAGTCAAACTCTCAAACTAACGTGGCAATATATCATTGAATGGTTGTATAATAAAACGCATCAAACTTGAACTAAGATCAGACACCCAATTGATTCTTTTTAAAGAAATATGCACTTTTAAACATTCCCCTTATGTTCATAGATGATGGTCTCGTATAAACCTATTTAATAAACAACCACTGGAAGTAAAGGTATGTTACCAACGAAGCATTGCAGCATTGGTATCTTTAGAGTTTTTGGCATCCAGACATAATTCTGGACCAAGATGTTTGTTCATCCGTCTGACAAGCCGATAGTAATAATGCCTAACCTGTAAGTCAAGGCAAGATATTATCGGAGATGAAATGAAACGGTATCATTACGAAGGGAATGGGAAAGGGTATACCTGATCCTTGTTTTTAGTTTGTACACGGGAAGTGATTTTCTCAAAATTCTACATTGAAGGATATTACAATTAGCAGAGCAGCTTTATGGTACAAAAAGAAACAAAAACATGAAAGATAATACCTTCCCAACTTGCCGTAATGCGGTGAAGAAGCTTTCCTCCTCGTTACGAGTCCAAGCAGCCCACTGCCTTGTTGGTTTCTTCGGAGCTATATATATATATATAAATGAAAGATATCTCAAAAACTAGACGCAGCTACAAAAAAATCATAAGAATGTGTAAATTAAGCGTCAAAAACTGACCTGGCTGCTGTGGCATAATAACATCATTTTCAACAGAAACAACAGTCTCGGAATGAAATTCAGTGTTCAAATCAATCAATATTTCTGCCTCGGCCTCCATTTTTTCTTCCTCACATGCTCTTGCTATTCAAATCCAAATTCACCAAAAGACACAGTTCCCTAATTATCAAGATGAAAGGAAGACAAATTGAAATTCTGAAAACCCTAATTCGAAGGAAAAGGAAGATGAAAGATGAAGCAACAAGATCCACGATGAAGATTCATTCAATGTTCAAAATCAAAACGAAGCGTTTCCAGTGGTTGCAAATTGCAAATATTTTTTTTTGCTAAAGTAGCTTTGTCAACAATTTTTGTATTTTATTATTTTCTATTTAGTCCTTCATTCAAATTATATTATGCTTAGGTCCTTCAAATAAATAAGGGTTTGTTTGTTACGGAAAAGATTTAATTCATGACTACTCTCATTAATGTTTGACTTTAATCATAACTGTGTATTTAAAGTCACACAATCGTCCGATCATAATTGTTTGACTTTAGTCCTCTGATCATGAGAATGGTTGCGATTTATTAATCATATAAATCTTTTTATATTGGTGGTGTATTAAAATTAAATTCTTATGTTTTCAAATTTTATAAGATATTTTATTTTATTGAAAAAAAAACAATATTCATTCAAATTTATATAGTTCATCAATACAACCAAATGTTTCAATATTGTTAAAAATAAGATTTAATAGCAATTTTAACCTCTTAAGTTTCAAGAAGTTGCAATTTTTGCACTCTAAAAAAATACTATAAAACCACCCTCTAAGTTTTGCCTATGTGGCAGTTTTTCCTCCTAGACCAATTTTGACTCGGTCAACGCACACGTGTATTTTTTATTTTTAATTATTTAAAAAATAATTTTTTTTTGTAATTAAAAAATATTTTTTTATTAAAAAAATAAAAAAAAATTTAATTATTTAAAAAATAAATGAATACACAAGTGTGCGTTGACCGAGTCAAAGTTGACCTAGGGGGCCAAAACTGCCACAGGGTCAAAACTTAAGGGGCGATTTTGTATTTTTTTTAGGAGGCCAAAATCGCAACTTCTTGAAACTTAGGGAGCTAAAACTGCTATTAAGTCTAAAAATAAAAATAATGAATCTGCAAACAAATTCATATATCTTAAATTAATACTACCTTTATTCCTTATTATAAGAGATAATCCACTTTTTATATTCATTGAATAACTGAATGTATCTGATATATAATATAGATTAAATATATCAGTTCTTCAACGAACCTAAAAAATCAATTGTCTTATATAGTAAAGAACGGGGGTAGCAGTATACAGCCGTAAATGACACAAATAATATGATAAAATCAAATTAACATAAATACTCATTCTTTTATATTTGCAACGTTGACGCTCAAATCACTTTATCGAATATGTAATTAATTGAAGTTGATATTTCAATATGAATCAAATGAACACCGCAATAGGACGGAAAATCAAATAACATGACGATGAACAACACAACACTACACTCAAAATGAGAAAAACATGGAAGAAAAATTTGATTTATGTGGAAACTTCTTAGATTAAAAGATAAGTGAAAGAGATAGATAAATAATTTCAGGCCAAGAAAATTGCCCAGAACACCTTGCTCCAATGAGTGAAGAAAGGAATTTATTACCATAAAAGGAAACTTTGTTGACTTATTTATGGATTAATTACACAGTTTTTCAATGCAATAATTACTATATAATTTTCCTTTTTAGTATCCTTAACCAGTGCCCCGAGGACACCGGTTAGCATTTCCCAGAAATTAAATAGAAAAGTTAGAGTAAAAATTGAGCTTTTATCTTTAAAAAAAAAAAACTAAGACCGACTTAGAGAGAAGGTGTGTTTTTTTCACACATAAGCTTTTATTGACCCCGTTATATGATATTTTATAACACCCGTGAATAAATATGTTTTAATGATTGATTTTAGTGGAATATTATTGACATTTATGTTAGATCGTTATTCACATCACATGCTTGTCAGTTATTAGATGTGTACTTAACAACAAAAAAAAAAATTATTAGATGTGTTATATCGATAGGTCTTTTGTCACATTGTAAATAAGACATACAATTTTCACTGGTCCTTTCTTAACTGGTAAAAATAATAAAATTATTAGATCAAACGTCATGATTAGTGTTCAAAATCCGACACTTTGTGATAGGTTTATCATAGGTTTAATTGCAGTTTTAGCCTCTAACTTTCTCAAAGTTGCGATTTTGGTCCCCTAAAAAAAACAACAAAACAGCCCTTTAAGTTTTGCACATGTGGCAGTTTTGGCCTCCAAAGCTGATATTGACTCGGTCTACGCTGACGTGGCACCCTAATTGAGGTGTCACATGTTATTTTTTTTACTTTTTTTTGGCCTTGGGATGCCAAAACTGCTACAATTGCAAAACTTATAGGGCTGTTTTGTAGCTTTTTTTCTTAAAGAGCCAAAATCGCAACTTTAAAAAAGTTAGAAGACTAAAACTGCAATTAAACCTTTATCATTTTATCTGTCTACCAAAAAAAATCCACATTACTCCCTCTTTCTCTCCTCCAACACCTTTGTTTCAGGATATAATGTTATAATTTCGTTAAATTTAAAACACATTACCGACTCAAAACTCCACCATATGAGTGATGACCTAATCAGATTTTTTTTTCTTTCTTTCCTCTCCAAACAACAATCCTTTATATTGCATGTCAATATTTTATATATCTTTCATTCATCTTATAGCTTTTATTTTAATATGTTAATGTTTGTATTTTGAATGCAATTAAATTTCATTGATAATTTTGTTTAGCTGACTGATAGCTCCGCAAGTGTACGGAAATATCTCTTTTAATATAAAAGGTTTGTCGAATCCACAGAGACTAATGTCAAGTACCGTAATTAATTGTTACGTTGTTTATCTAAGGCGATTCTAAATTATGTGGGTGAAAAAACTAGGAAATCGAATAGGTTTGATTAACTAATTAATAAATTAGTGCCCGGAATATAGTTTACGTCGACCGTTGATACCAGCTGAGTAGCGTTTATTTTTATAGTACGGTAAATATTTTCGCACGTAAAAGGATTAAATTAAAAGGCGGTCGCTTCGCTTTCACGATCGCGACATAAAATTCTGACTTTATAATCTATTCGACCGCTTTCGCGTGTTCGCCTTATACTGTCAAAATTCCTTTCATTTCAAAATAATCTAGTTTTGTTTGAAAAGTTACTTTTAGAATAATTTCAATTTAAAGAAATCAGTATGCTTTCGCAATACTGAATCCGTATTTTAAACCCACAGTCATCAGCTTTCGCGTGCATGACTTAACGTTTAAAATAGCGTTTTTGAAAATTAAGAATGTCAAAATTATTTTAAGCAAGTGCTATCGCTGAATTGCTAAAATAATTCCTGATTATTCTACAGACAGATATGAGTTTCGTTCTTTCGATACGAAGCAGATATCATGCTTTTTCAGTTTTCACTGTAAAAATTCATCGTTTAAAAACGGAATAATCAAACATAAAAATAATTCATGCTATAAAATTCAATCATACTTTTCAGCTGAATATCATTGGCACGACAATTTCTACATTCCGAACACTTCTAAAATCTACTCAGACATGCTAATAATCATAATTAAGCTACTATTCATTCTGTACATTATAACCGAAGCAAAGAAAAAGAAAGACAAGGTAAATGAAAAGAAAACAAGTAAAAAGGAACCTGAAAGAATTGAATTAAGCAAGCCTTTGTCAATTGCGGCAACAGAGGAAGTAAAATGACAATGGTTCTCAATTCAAAATTGCAAGTGATGAAGGTTCTTAGTAACTGGTTTTTGAATAAAAATGGAAACTACAAAGTACTGCAGATTACAAGGAAAACTATTTCTGTAAGTCTAATGCTTTCGAAACTTCTCCAACCCCGTTTCTCTCTTCTTTGGACCTAATTATAGGCCAAGAATGCTCTTCAACATGTTCTGATTGTGCACTGCAGATGGAGAGAGTGGGAGGGAAACTGGGCAAAACTGCTTCAGATAGTGGGGGAGACTGATTCTCCCGAACCCGTGACGGGCGTCACAGGGTGTGACGTTCTGCACGTCACGGGTGCTGACGACCTGTGATGCTGGTGACGGCTGGGTTGTGTTGAAGGGTGACGGTCAACCCGTCACAGAGTGTGACGGTCGTCACCCTGAAGCTTGACAATTCAGGACTTGGTCGTTTCTTCGTTTTCTCGCCGAATTTCGCCGTTTCTGCGCATGGAGGCCTCTATTGCTGTGTACCTGAAACATAACCAAACAACCAGCATAACATAGGCAAAAACAAGAGAATCTAAGCCTAAACTACACACAAAACGAGCTGAAATAGTGTTGTGTTTTGCATGTTATCACTGACACAATTATCATGTGTACATAGTGTTGATTTTTTTTTTTATAGGCAAATAGAAAGGTTAGGCATCAGGGGGAGGTTGTTACATCCCAACTAGGTTGGCACCCAACAACAACTCCCATCCTATACCGCCTTCCTAATACGTAATAGTATTAAGGGTTAATAGGTCTTTACCCCCTGTAATATAGGTCATTTCTGGTTTTCCCCTTGTAAAATTTTTATTTTGATTCACCCCCCTATAAAATATTTTTGTTTTGATTCACCCCCCTAATAGGCCAAACAAAAACAAAAATTTCTTGAAAAATAAAATAAAACTGGTTTTTGTTTGGCCTATTAAGGGGTAAATCAAAACAAAAATATTTTACAGGGGGGTGAATCAAAATAAAAATTTTACAGGGGGAAAACCAGAAATGACCTATATTACAGGGTGGTAAAGACCTATTAACCCTTAAATTAAACACTCAAATAA
>Ga0315913_1007857_pt1 | contig 12723 bp, 6 predicted proteins | sample MpolsnodulesMG_FD_207736 | JGI IMG/M metagenome (GOLD analysis project Ga0315913, IMG submission 207736) | Medicago polymorpha root nodule microbial communities from Los Angeles, California, United States - small nodules | ecosystem: Host-associated > Plants > Roots > Nodule | place: USA... | reverse complement strand
ACATAGAAAAATAAATAAATACATTAATGGAACTGTCATCATATAATAAGGGCAACTGTTAGGTTAGTCTATAAGTTCTTTTTACAAAATGTTTGTCTATTAGAAAGATTTGGTAAGATATGCGGTCTGAATGGATATCATGTATAAATAGGAGAAATAAGGATGGAACGGAAAGAGGGCATTCTGTATATTTGATTTTGTGAGAGAAAGGAAAGAACTTTGTGAAGGGAAATCCCGTGCGGGGATTGTATTCCTACCTTTTGTTCAATTTTAAATGATATATTGCTATTAGTTTGATTCCTTCTATCTTTCTTTTCATTCAATTTCTTGATTCCTTACAAATGATCACCTTCATCAATTATTATGATCGATTAGCCAATATTGTCACTAAGCTATTTTCACTATGGCTTTTAGGGGTCCTACTAGGGTTTCATATGTATTTAATAAATTTGATGCATATGATAAAGATACACCAACTTGAAAGAGAGTGACAATGCTGTTGAATCTAAGCTACCGGTGACAATAATGCTAACCAATATTCCATGAAAATGGGATTAGATTCGGTTTAATTAATTAATAATGCACAGACACATTATGGAAATTAAAATTAATACTCCACTTTCCATGTTAACTTAGATCAATTGGTATAGCAACAACATTATTATTGTAATATTCATGTATATAAATTAAGAAAGCATGAATGCTTCAAGCACATTCAGAAAACTTCTTCCTTCCTATTTTTCACAAGCACACATATATCCCTAAATTTAGGGATTCGGGTATTTGTGTTTGGTTTAAATTGGGAATAGTTTATCTCTATATAATTAAGTTCTGAGCGAGTTTTTCTCAAGCAATTCAAGAGGTTGGATGAGAAGAAATCCTCAAACAAGACAAAACGAGAGGGAACAGAAACAAAGAAAATTGTAAAACCGAGCAAAATCACATAAATAAAGTAGTGGCAGAGACATGGAGAAAGGCAACTAATAGGGACTTGTAAAACCTGGGTATTTTTCACATTCTGCTCATTAATATCCTGCATTCGTACTTCAAGCCTTTTCAACTGTTGTGCCATCTTCTGTATGTCACTAATTTTGTGTTTGCAGTCTCGCTGAAGCTCGTATGCTTCTTTGTTTGCCTTCATTTTGGGGAGGGGGAAACGCATTAGCAACCAAAACAACTAATACCCGTAATAAAAAACCAAAAGCTCAATAATGAAAATAAATTGTATTTACTTTTTGTCCCTATTATGGTTTTCATAGGGACAATTTTGAGGGGCTTAAAGCATCCATTTTTTGTAAAAAAAAAAAATCAAATAGAAACTAAAAGTGAATAAAATTCAATTTATCGATTAAAAATAGATTTAACCCTAATCAAAATTATTGGAAAGAATGAAGCATAACATATCACCCCAAATCAAATGTTTCAAGACACAGCTGACCACATTAAGATAAATCATCATTTCAGTATAGACAATTTTATCATGAGACGTTATCTCTCTTCGTCAGTTCAAATGACAGTCAAGATGGTTTCAAAGTCACTGGGAGATTGTTGGACAAGGTATATAGCAAGCTTGGTGCACATGAGATATATAATTCAGGGTTCTGGACCCCTATTATAGGAATTCATGGTTCAATTGACTGGTAATGGTGTAATATTTTTTGTAATAGCTTGATCACTTGATGATAGAACATACTAAACACTAACCCCTATTATAAGAATTTAAGACCCCTAATCCAAAATAAATAAGGGAACCATGAAACTGGTAACGGTGTAATATTTTTTGTAATAGCTTGATCACTTGATGATAAAACATAAAAAACACTAACCCCTTTTATAGGAATTTAAGACCCCTAATCCAAAATAAATAAGGGAATTGGGAAACAAATCATGATATGAAAATAAGTAATATACTAATGTGGAAACTATTCTTAGGACATAATCCGAGATACTCTAAGATTAGAACTAATCTTACAAGATAAACCACAATACTCTAACACAATATCAAGATATTTTAAGATAATTTCTTATATCTAACATAGCACATATTTCTCCATAAGATTCTCTTTTCTCTCTCCTGCAGTGCTACAACATAAAATAGGTGTAGTACGAAAGAAAGCAAACCTACCATTGATTAAATAAAATGACATGTATAAGGTGGAAGTTAAAAGAGTAAACAAGCATAATTAAAACCAGTAAAGCAAAGATTTGAAATTTTTTGTTGAATTGCAATATGAAATTTGTACAAAAGCATTTGACAAAAGGAGGAGGTAGGAGTAAAACCTGCAACATACCAAGGACATGGAGCGACTTAAACTTTCCTTCATTTGCTTGACTTGTGATGTCATCATACTTTTAATTTCAGCTTTCTTGTTAGAACAGTTTTCACTTAATTTTTCAAGCAGATGCTGCAACAAAATAAGAGTCCAATTTAACTCTAAAGAATAAAATGTAAGCCGAAAAGCAGTGAAGATGGCAATAAAACGCCAAAAGCAATGCAGGTTTGACGTGAAACTCTCCATCCAAAAACCTTGTGGTAAACATACAAACACAAAATGAAAAAAACACCAGGTTGCCACAACCACAGGTCTATTTAATTTAACAAAAACGTTTTCTATTTTCATTTTCTGTGACAGTTTTGTAATTAAAAGTAAGAACACAATGAAAAAAATTAAAAGTTGGAACACGAAATGAAAAACAGGAAATATTTTCTCAAAAGTAAATGGGTCTTGTGTCACTTCAAAATTTATCATGAAATATGTTGTAAACGCACTCAACAAAATAAAACAATTTGCACAAAGATAAATCACAATGGGCTTGGATCAAATCTTAAAATGCTAATGCAAGCAAAGATATCATTAAAAAGGTGGATCTTTTAACAGCTAATACTCCATGCATCATCATAATTGAGTTTGACCAAAACTTCACATCAATATTATAAACTACGTATAAAGTAAGGAAAGCTCAATGGTCAATTTAACTTTTAACTATTTGCCTAGAAAAAAGAGAACATAAAAGAATGTTTTATAAGAAAGAAAACCAAAAAAAACAGCCAAACTCCTTTTAAATGATCATAGGAAATAAGGAAAGCAATATCCAAAGTTCTATCCCAAATCTAAACATATAAGGCAATTTTGGTTCACAACATACTTTTGATTATATCACTCAAGAAATGCATTTGATACTTATTTTCCATTATAAACCTAACACGTTAAGTTTCCAAATGTAGCAGGTTCTGGCAGTTCTTGTCAAAATGGGCACTATAAACAAACACCAGATCAAATTTCCAACTTTCATTGTATACCTAATGTGAGACTTTGCATCGTGTTAAGAGCGCAGTAAGGAATATGATATTCTCAAACCACGCAGAAAATACATACCAGTTGTTTATCAATCTTAGCTTGGCAGGTAGGAATCCGATTCTTCAGCTTTTCAATTTTTACATTTTGTTCCTCAAGTTTCTTGTCCACGTCATAAACCCATGACCATGCAAGTTTCTTTTTTAACTGCTCAACCTGTATAGAAATTTGTTCAACGTGTTCCATCGTTTTAATTTTATTCTGCAGCTCGTTAAGCTCCTTCTCTATAGGTCTTATTGAAGCCTCTAATTCGTCAACTATTCCACGTGCAGTAGTTGTTTCAATGGAAATGCTTTCCAGAAGATCATTGACTTGCTGAAGAAGTGTGGCCTTGTAGAAGAACTGTTTAATTAAATGTTAGCAGAGCTTCTGAAGAAGTTTAAACAAAAAACATCAACATGATAAGTTCACCTTAAATTTATCTTTGTTATTTCCAGAATGCAAAAATTCTCTGCTTTTGTCTTGACTCATAATCACGCATGGATTCTCCACATCAATCTGCAAAACAAAAAGACTAAACAATAGGTGCAAGAGCAAAGAAAACCACTGGAGAAGCAATAAAAGGCATTGCCAAAGATTTATTGCTTATTAGGTGAACAAAGAGATAGAAAACCTTGCACTTTATTCATATATACAAACCAGAGACCTTCCCAACTTCTCAAAATAATATTAATCACTTTTTTATGGGACAAAATTATTAATCATGAACTAGTCAATAGTTCGTTAGTTCTTCAAGTGATCCATCTTTATAAAGAAACGTTAGAAATTAAGCATGCAAGTACTAATAATTTTTGCTATGTTATGGAAGTTATCGAGAAGCAAAGCAGAACAACAATTTCAGAATTATAAAAACAATTTCATATCTGAGAGAAAGCTTACATTGAAATGTTCAATGATTTCCTGAAGATCTGCTTTCCGGGTGCAAACTTTCTTTCCTGTCATCAAACTCATTGAATATAAGTGTGTAAAAATCCTTGACAATCATTTGTAGAACTTATACTGAGAGTAGTTAAATTACGGTAGTATTTAATTTTGAAATTCAAACTATACTGAACATATCAGACATCTCTGACAAAAATAAATAAATATCAATGAAGACTTTTTTTTTTACAATCAATATAGACATCTTTCTTTTAATAGACTTCTCTCAATAAAGAATAATAGAGTTGGATAAAAAAAATTATCAGAGGAAAAAGAGACATTAAATAGGAATCAGACAGATAAATCGTTTCAAAATCACTAATTCAAATCACAACAGATAAAAACAATCAAAGTTAAATTCAACATGTTAAACTCCAATCACAAGGAGTCACAAATAGTATTTGGAACCCCGTTAAACCTACTCAAAATAGATTACTGATCCACGGTTCAAATCTTTGTTTGCACCCGAAGCTGTGTTATTCATCCCGAGTTGTGGATCGGGGCAGTCATCCTCAAAACTGGAATGGGATTACAGATTGCAGGATGGGCAAAATTCAAAAATAATTTTTATATTGTTGGAGTTGTGGGAGTTCAGATAAAAGAAATTGAGAAACAATTAGTTAAATCAAGAAACGATTCTAATTATTGTGGGAGTTTAGATATACTGAACACTAAACCCTATATATCTATACAAGATTCTAATCCTAATTAGGTAAATCAAGAAACAATTCAAGATAAAAATTGATGGATGAATAATAAATTGACAAATCACAAGGTTCAAAATTGCTAGAGTGGAGGATGCTGAAATTGGGTTCATCTGATTGGGATTCAGCTAAGCAAAGTTAGGTTGCAAACTTTAAGCCCTTATCAATATAGGGTTAATTCATTGCAAACTTCTGACCTATGTTCTCAATCTTAAATAGTGGCATGCAGCAGCCGACTACAAAATTGAGATTGTGGTGTAGCACATTGCATGATGGTTGATATTCTGAATTATTGTAGACATTACAGAAGAGAAGGAACAGAATTGGGGGGTTCACCAAAAAAACAGGATTTCTCACCTAAGATGAGGATAAAAAGTGTAGAAAACCGGGAAGAAATCAGGGTTGACGGAAAATGGGCAGAAACCATGGTCACCACAAACTTGATTTTGACTTATGCAAAAACAGGATTTCACTTATGTATGGGAGTCTATTCACGTTTGTACAAATGATTCGTAAGCAAGTTAACTTAATTTTGACTCCTAGAGATTTTAAGATCTTATGACTCTATGAGCTAGCTCAAGAGTTTGACAACATGCTTAAGTGAAGGCACGTCAATGGCTCATATGTGCAGTTAGTGAAGAGCTTAGTCAATAAGAGCTTACCATGCCATAAGATAAGCTCAACCAAATTAATTTTCATAGGCAATTCTTAGAGACTTTAAGGAAATAAAGGCATAAGAGTGTACAGGTATGTAAGCTACTATAAAGAGGTTAACCAAACACATTTAAAGTGATTATGTCATAAAATAGGCTTCAGAAAAGCTCTTCCAATTGCCCACACATCCCCTCACACGAGATCCCTTTGGCCTTGAAGCATAGACAAAGCACAAACCACTTACCCTGTGCTAATTCAACTTTTTCATAGAAGAATAAAGACAGTATGTATCAAACTCTAGGCCATTTCATTATAAAGCCCTGGATAAGATGTCATTAAGCAAGCAACTATACTAAAAGCTTCAAATGAAGACAATGATGGATTTTATATTATATATCTCGCACAAATGAAATGTAAAATGTTAAATCTAGAGGAATATCCTTGTAACTTTTCCATTGTTTCAATAGGCCAGCAAATAACATATATCTCTTGAAAATTAATTGTTGTCTACGCACCTTGGTGATCTTTCAAGGTAATGGAGCTTGCAGATTCGGATATCCTACGTTCTACAATGATAACATCACCATATATATCAGGCTTGAAAGAATCCTCTCCTTCATTTTGAATTTCAACATGGATGACAGCATTACTACAGAAAGACAATAGAGTAAAGAACTATGTAAACACATTATGGTGGCCGTTTAGATTACCAATTCTGTTGGAAATTAAGTGTTAGCTTCTTTCTTACAATTTAAAAAACAACAGCATTAAGTAGTCTTGGCATTAGGACATGAGAAGAAAACGAGGAATCCTAATTCGCCCATAATATAAATCACTTTGCAATTTTATTGTCTAACCAAGGAGAAATTCCTTCGTGAAAACATCAACATAACATTCATTTACTCCCCACGCCACCCATGATGGATGAAGAAACCACGCCAATCAAAGAAAGAGAGCATATGGCATTTACCTAGCACCGGTTTTAATGAAATCCTTCAAAGTAGATGCTCTTTGAGTGCCTTTAGCTCGACATCCAAAAGCCACACACAATGCAGTAAGTATTGCACTTTTACCACCTATAAATGCCAGAGCCAAACAAACGCAGATTCATTAGAAAACATTTTTCACAAAATTAAGTTCCATAATAACATTTTCCACTTTCACAAAATTACTTTTTAATCCTAAATAATGCTAAGAATGAATTAGTTCTATAGTAACATATTTTCCACCCCATCAGGGTAAAGCACTTAAAAGGGTAGGTTTGGAGGGTGAACTTTGAACGGAGGACAAGGAAAGGTGTATTTTTATTTTCTAAATTAAGAAAGGTATAAAGTGCAAATTCAGTATGAGTAAATTTAGTCTCTAACATACTCTCAGACTTACTAGTATGAGTAAATTTTGACAGAGTCGGAAACCATTTTGAAATATTCATAATCACAGTGACGAATTAGGAACGAATTTTGTGGTTTACTACCGAAACTCATTACATCAATACAACATCAGCACAACAAACAAATAGAATAGTCACAATTTCAACAGATCATAATCCGTAAAAAATTAAAAACAACTGAAAACAATCAGAATACACAATGACACGTCAACACCAGTCATAATTTGAGAAAAAACAATTCAATGTAATCACTTGCGCCGGTGTGTGACACTTGACACGTGTCCGACGCCTGCATGCTTTCAATCAAAATGAGACACCTGACACGTCTTTTTTATCACAAAGACAACAAGTGTCAGTCACGTTTTCGATCAAAAGTGTCAATGCTACATGAAATTACCAACACTCGTTACATCAATATGACATTGGCACAAACATACAACAACAAAAAAAATCACAAATTCAACAAACAATAAATCATAAAAACCGATTAAAAACAGAAAAAAATGAACAAATAGATGAATAACACGAATGCGATTAAGAAATGAAAAAAACATAACATACTTCCATTTTGACCAGTGATGAGATTAACGTGACTCCCGAACTCAGTTTCATGATTGGAATGGCACATGAAATTCTCCAACCGAAGTTTCTTGATGATTCCCGCTTCGAGACTCGGCGAAACCCTAGAAGAAGAAGATGATTCCCATGTGGTTCTCGCACGCTTCATTTTGGAACGTTCCCTTCACGCGCGTGCGGTGAGAGAGAAGAAATCGCGATGATTGATGAAGATTGAAGAGAAAACCCCAAAATGAGGAGAGAAATGAATGATTTGTTTTCGCGAGACTGGTTAGATGAAAAGCGATGTACACTGTCAGTGGCGGGAAAGACTCGGGATTAGCACAAATTTTGGGCTGTAAGTTGGGTTTGTGGGTGTACAATGTTCGATTTTGGTCGTGGTGTATTCTTTTGGGATTTTTTTATTTAAAACACTCATGCTCCCGTTTTTATTTATAAGAAGCATTTGACTTTTTTTATTTACCGTATAAATGATGTATTTGATCTATACTCTAGACAAGGTTCATCAATTATTCAATGAATCTAAAAAGTCAAATTTTTCTTAAATAGGTCCGGAGGGAGTATATGTTCTTTCATTTTGAGTTTTGTAACAAATTAGTTATTTAAGTTATTTCGTTCGCACATAAGTCTTTTAACTCTTCAATAGTTTGAACCATTACTCTTTTGGTTACAAAAACGTTGAGTTGTCTTTTAAGTGAAGACGTGTAGCTCTACAACAACGTAAAAAATAATATTTTATTTAAACAACTCGTAAACCCAAAAGAAGAAAAAAACTTAAGCTTAACTGTGAATTAACATGGTAATTAAACACATATTCATCACTTAGTTTGCGTCTCATCTTCTAAAGTTAATTACAATATCTGCAATCCAAATTTGAACCCAATTTAACAAACCTAGATCTTCAATGCCTTCGACATTACAACAAAACTCATTCAACTCAAAACAAGCATAAACGACAATAAAATCCATATATCCAGCCATTCAAATTAAAACAAACCTACACTCAACAAACAAACTGACCTGAATATCCAAATCTAAATCTCGAAACAACACCAAGATCCAGAATCAGATCTTTGGCAAAATATCGTATTTGAGAACAAAAATCACATATTTAAGAATGAAAACGTTGATCTGAGTTTGAAGGTTAAAAGAGCAAGACACGAAGATATCTTATTATCGGCTTCGTCGAATCAATCACTGATGTCACCATCAATTCGTTGTAATCTTTTGTAAGTAAATATGAGTTTAGATTTGATGGTATGAGAGTGTTTGCTCTGTGTCAGCTTCCATGTGCCCCACACACAACCTCATGCGCGCAACTTCTATTGTATTTTCTATGCGGGTTTGGGAAAAATCCCAATTTTTCAAACCAAACCCAACAGAAAATATGCCTATAAATACAACTCCTTCGACTCTCAAAGATTCATCAGAACTTGACGGTTCAAGAGGATGGAAAACGCTAGAAGCATCAAGGAGAAGTCTCTTTTTAACCTTTGTTCTTAGGGAAGGTTTATTTCTTTTGTGTTATGTTATTTGTTACAATGAGTAACTAAACATCTTTTCATTAGGGTTCTAAGATGAACCTCTATTCATTTGTTTGATTTTATTAATACAAGTCTTTTATTCAGTTATCATTTGAGTCATTTCTAATTTTCATATGTTTCAAGTAGGGCTGACAATGAATTGAACCAACTCGAAAATAGTTCGAGACTCGGTTCGGTAATTAATTCATTGAACTTGGTTCGTGAATCAAATGAGTCAAACTTGAGTTGAAAATAAAGCTCGTTAAATAAATGAGTTAAACTTGAGTTATGTATAATCCAACTTGTTAAGTTCATGAAAATAAAAGTATAAATATGAAGATATTATGAAAATATAAAAATATAAGTTCCTAAACATGTAAAAATACGTACAAAAATAAGAGTATAAATATGAAGATATTATGGAAAAAAATTAACTAAATTTCATGTTGGATTCTAGGGTGAGGGAGCTATTAAGTCCCTCACCGGTGGACCATCAATAACATACCACAAGATATATTTAAGAGTCTAGATTTGTTGAGATAAAAAAGAGTAACGCATATGTCTTTCTCCACCCAATTCCCGCTTTATTTTCTTTTTCCTGTAAAACCTTCTCTATTCAACAGTGACGTTCATCGACAATTCAACTTAAAGGGTGAATATGAAGTATGAATCCAACAACATAAGCGGATATTTGCAAAGAAAGCCATGGAAAACTCATATTTCTATGACCTAGGACACAACCATTCATTAGTGTTGAGAATTGACTCAATTGAGGATTGAAAATCTGCCAAAATCGTGGCCCGATTTTGGACCAGTTTTTTGGAATTTTGATTCGGGAAAAATCGTGGCACGATTTTGCGCTGAAGGATAAAAATAAAACGTATTTTTCAGCGTGAGATTTGTTCCAAATTTTGAGGGTTTTATTTCTCTATAAATACAGATCACCTATCAAATGAAAAAAGGGAGAGAGTAGATTAACAAGGGTTTAGAAACAAACAATAAACTAGGGTTTATAGAGATTTATCTTGGCAACAAACACTATGGTTGAGATTGTTTTGATTCACCTTGAACGAAACACTATTGGGATAGAGTCTCTTGGTCACGGAAAGAGATTCATGACTTTGGGTGGAATTAGGTTTGAAGACTAATTCTTGGCACGATTTTGCGTTGAAGGATAAAAATAAAACGTATTTTTTAGCGTGAGATTTGTTCCAAATTTTGAGAAATACCGATCACCTATTAGATGAAAAACAGGAGAGAGTAGAAAAACAATGGTTTAGAAACAAACAACAAACTAGGGTTTATAGAGATTTCTCTTGGCAACAAACATTATGGTTGGGATTGTTTTGATTCACCTTGAATGAAACACTATTAGGATAGAGTCTCTTGGTCACAGGAAGAGATTCAGGACTTTGGGGAGAATTAGGTTTGAAGAATAATTCTTGTAATCTTTTGATATCTCTTTTGTAAAGAAACTCATCTTTATAGTGGAGCGGATAGCCGCTATTTCCCTCAGGCTAGGTCGTCAGTATTGGACCGAACTGGGTAAACAAACTTCCGTGTGTTCTCTCTCTTTCTCTCGTTGTTTTCTATCTTTTGCTTATGTTTATAACTGTCACCCACGTTGTTTTGGTTACTTGATTAATTTGCTCCACACATCAAGTATTTTATTGGTGTGATTTTTTTAACAAATTCACAACAATTAGGATACAAAATCATGAATTGGAAGTAGAAATTCTTATCACGTTTCTTTTCAGTGCATATAAAATTTGTTTTAAAATGCTTAACTGCTGATTTTACATATTCATATTCCATGAAATTGTGGATTTTAGGGATTTGGATCATAACTGCTGCCTTTATGATGCCCAAAACAATGGTTTGGCCAATTTCTTTTGTCAATCCTAGACAAAATCTGATTGGACATATATAAATAGTTAAGAAAAAAATATGAGGGCGAAGGAGCAGTTCTTCTTCGAAGATAGTTAAAAAAGATGTGAATGAATGTTTAGATTTATAACATAGTGCTGTAAAAAAATGCTTCAAACCATGAAATGACTAAAGGTAGTTTTTAAACAATTAGGAGCTAGAGTGGCTGTAAAATAAAAGTTAAAATACACGCCAATTCATGGCACGTTACTTGGTCTTAAGACCAAATTTGTTCTCAGCCAATAATGCTTTTATGTCTTAGAGAGTGTGACATACCTAGTCGACGTGACTGAACTTAACTTAGATTATATGAAGATTGATGTCTTGCCTACATCAAAATTATTACGTATGAATTTTATCCTTCTCTATTTAATCAACTAGGGATATTCTTTCTCTAAAATAAAAAAAAAAACTAGGGATATTCTTGTTTTTATAATTAATTAGAGATGATTAGGATATGCAATGAACTTCTAAGATTTAATTTTATGTAAAAGTTAAAGCTGATAATTAGAGATATTAGATAATAATTTGGTTTTAGGTTATCAATTTTCAATGGAATCTGAAATGTTTAGTGTGTCATTTGTGTAGTATTAGTTTTTCAAATCACTAGTGTTATGTGTATCATTTTCCAATGAAATCTGGAATGTTTATCTTTATTTTATATGTTGAATCAAATTTATTTTTCTCTCAAAAATAATTAATAATACAACGTATAAAAGCGACAAACAATAATGTCTAATATACCTTTCAAATTAAAATAAAATAACATCAAATAAAAAAAGGAAGAAAAATAAAACTAATTTATATGCGCTAATGGTTTACAAGATTTTACATGTACATTCAAACAACTAATGTCAAATTGCCTAAAAAAAAAAAAAAAACTAATGTCAAATGAATATCTGTAGAGATATTATAAAAACCAACTTTCTTTTTTGAACGGGGAAACCAATATTCAAAAGTGATTGAATGTATCTGTAAAATAGTTTATCAGTATATATTAATTAATTTCTCACATTTTATTAACATAAATGTTGTCTTTTTAAATTATTATTAAGGGAAAGGAAAAGATGCACCGCTAGGGTTTGATGTCTTCTTCTTCTTCTTCAATGTCTCTCAATCACCCAAACCTCCTAGCTGTTTCTCCACATCTGTTACTGATTCTGTTATTGTCTTTTTCGAACTTCTACCGCTGCCATGCCTTTTGATTGGCAGTAGGAGCTTGCTGCGCCGACAATCCTGTCACAATCCGCACGGGTGCAACCATTACACCAAGTGAGCACAATTGCACATGCACTAACTTTTGCAAAATCCTTGACTACATCACACAATTCAAACTCTAACGAAGCTCTACTGCAACCGTCAGTTAGAGGAGAGTCAGTCAGTATCCACATATCCCAAGCGCCGTATGAGAAAGGAATCAAAGTATGTAAGAGGAATCTCCGGGGGAGATTGGTATTGAACAAGGACAACAAACCCTATTGATCGAATGAAATTCAACTTAAACTAAAAAAATTATGGAAAGACGACAGGTCCTTGATCCTTGCTATTCTTAGGTAGGGACTACTACGAGTTCTTCTTTGCCTCCGAAACCGATATGCGCACAGTTTGGGCAATGGGAATAATACATATGAAGCCGGGCATTTTGAGACTTTTTGAATGGACAAGGGACTTTA
>Ga0315913_1007854_pt1 | contig 12725 bp, 5 predicted proteins | sample MpolsnodulesMG_FD_207736 | JGI IMG/M metagenome (GOLD analysis project Ga0315913, IMG submission 207736) | Medicago polymorpha root nodule microbial communities from Los Angeles, California, United States - small nodules | ecosystem: Host-associated > Plants > Roots > Nodule | place: USA... | reverse complement strand
ATTTTGAACTCTAGGTGACAAATTATAACATTAGGGTTTCAAATTTATATATTTGGGGAAGAAAGACCCGTTAAAGAGAAAGAGCCGTTGGGAATTTTCTGAAAATCAATCAATTTGATCCTTGGCAATTTTCTGAAAATCCATCAATTTGGTCCTTGGAAATTTTCTGTAAATCAATCAATTTGGTCCCTGCTTACGTGGCATCTGACGTGTTAAGCCTTGTAAGAGGTTAACGTTACACGTCACCTCCGTTAACAGACCAACTTAACGGAGGGACGATTTTGATGGACGTTTGTAAAATTCAGGGACTAAATAGCTATTTCACAAAATTCAGGGACGAATTTGGCCGATGCGTTAAAATTCAAGGACGAAATTGAGGTATTAGTCAATAAGGTGAGTTTCATGTTTCTAAATATATTTGATAGAAGTGGTAGTGATTTTAATTTATAATATTGCTTTAATTTGTACTCATGATCAGAAGTAATTTGAATTTGTCTCTAATATAATATAGTGTTATTGCTTAATGGTGTTTTCTGGTATATGTTCAGGTGGAGGAGAGTGAACAAAATTTGGAAATGAATGATGATTTTCCTGCTTGTTTTGGATAAAAATGTTGAGAAGACCAAGAAGATAGATGAAGACTGCATGATACCATAGAAGTTTTTGATCTTTATGTTAACTAATTAGTTGTAACTCTTAGAGATATCCATGTTACCATATTATAGGCTATACATTTCTGACTTTTATGCTATATATACATACATTTTTTATGATATGGTTAAGTTTTATTTGATAAATAATAGTCTCAATTATAATGTGCCAAAATTATATATATTTCCCTTTAAATTTATGACTTTATATATATATTTTGGTTTGGTCTACATATTTATATTTTACTTTAAATTAATAAAAAAGGCTATCCGGAAAGGAAAAAAAAATTGACCAAAAAAAAATAAAAATAAATGTTTTTCCTAGCGCTCTTTTTCCTTTATAAAGCGTTATCTAAACCTAGTGTTACATAGCGCTTTTAAAATAAAAACATTGTTTTTAAACATGTCTTAGATGACGTTTATTTTTGAAAGCGCTATCTAAGGAAAACCTTTGTTAACGCTTTTTGACATAAAGCGCTATATAAACCTTGTTTTAGCTAGCGCTTTATACAGAAAAAAGCGCTATATTACCTTTACCAGCACCATTTACAATAGTGCTTTGAAAGCGCTATCTAAAGCAAAAAAAAAGCGCTATATAAGTCCATTTTTGTAGTAGTAAATGGATGAATTGTCCATAGTCTTTGATACCTATAAGACTAACTTTTGTGGTCTAGAGAATATTACATATCAGAGATTCACCAAATAAAGTGGACGTGGTCATACACAATTGTTGTTACATAATAATGTGGTCTAACTCAAGTTAAGCTTCTTAAGTACAATGTGATTCCTCATTAAGACATCTTAATATAATTCTACACCCTCAAATTGTGGGATAATTTCTTTAGTATTATAGCTTATCATAAGAAAGGTAAGCCATACAATTTTCACACAATATATCAGAATCTAGACAAGTTCAAAAGGCTAGATCTGATTGTTAGCTGGGCTGACTTAAATAGACTAAAATACTTTGTTGTCGATGTGGAAATGTGGCGCGGCGCGGCCAACCTAAAAGTTGTCACGGTGTGGGAGCAGGGCGTGTATCGGGTGCTATTTCGGTGGTGCGTCCGCTAATAAATTAATACTAAATACCATACTATTCAAAAAGAAATACTAAAATACCTTAAATTACTCCAAATTTCATAAAATATTCATAATATGAAATAAAAAAGATAGCAAAATCGAAAATCGTTAATACCAGTTATACACAACTAGTACATGTTATTGTTTTACTATTGATAGGTCTGCTTTGACCGCTTTCCACTTCTGACACACGCCTTGGCGCGGTGGTCCAGATTTTTCCGCTATAGCGGCCGGCGCAGCCGCTTTTGACAACAGAACTAGCTAACATATGTGGCAATAATTATGCAAAGATATAATGCCCTGAAACATTTGACTAGGTGAACATCGGACTAAAAATATTATGTCCAAAATGGTTGGAAGGATTGTACAAAATGATGGGATGACAGCTCATAGTAGCAGCTCTCATGGTAGCTGTAGTGACCGTTACCTTCAAGACCTTATCCTCTTGTTTTGTTTCTTAGCTAGATTGAAGGATCTGATATTGTAGCAAATCAAGGCTCTTTAAGTAGCCATCTTGAATAAAAGAAAAGGCAATGAATTATAATCAAGCAAATTTCCACCATGAACCTCTCTTTCTCTTTGGAGTCTTGTTATACTCTAAATAACAAATCAATTAAATTCCTAGGACATATCATCCAAACAAATAATTTCTATCCAAATGAGACTCACATTTGACCATGAGAAGCTACCATCCAAAAACAAAACAAACTTAAGAATAACTAGTATTTAAAGACAATTAGCAATTTTCATATATATAGATATTTAATCCCGACATTAAGCTACCAATTAAATGGCTAGTATTATCAACCTAGTAAGAAATATTGTAAATTTTAAACAGAAATAAAACCCAGTTGTAACAATAAACAAAAAAATCAATTTTTTTTACTAGGATCATGTTATTGAAAGCGCTATTGAAAAGGTGCTATAAATAACTAAAATTGTAGTAGTGATTGAGAGTGTTAAGAGAAATTTTTGAAATTTTATTTTTTGAGAGAAATTAATGTGGATCCAACCATTGTCACATGGCCAACATACATTTGACAAAATGGAAGGTTGCATGTGATGACAAGTATCAAGATGCATGGTGTACACATGGTGTAGTGTATGGGTAACACATAGTGTAGTGTATGAGTGACACATGTTGTGGTGCATGCAAGGGACACTTGGTGTGGTGCATGCATTGCAAGGGACAGTTGGTGTTTTGCATAAAAGAAAAATGACAAGTGTCTTCATGCATGTAAGGCAGCTTTAACTTGCTTCTCCTATAAATAGGACCATGAGCAAGCATTCACAACAAACCACAAGAGAAGAACAACAAAAAGCAAGAGAGAAAAAGAGTCTTGCTCAAGAGAAAAGTCATCCTCGTAGAGAGTTTTCCTGTGAGAGAAATAGTGAAGCAATTTGTGAGAGTGTTCCTTACAAATTGAGAGATATATTGTTGTGAGATCAACCTAAGGGTGAAGTTGTTGTATTTCCACTATCATTATAGTGGAAGTTTTAAGAGGCCCAAAGGTCCCGTGGTTTTTTCCCTTTCTAACATTGAGAAGGTTTTCCACGCTAAAATTCTTTGTGTCATTACGCTTATATTTCACGTTCTGCTAATGCCTATTTTGAGTTCATAGAGGAGGGAAATTATGCAGGCATTTCCTAACAATTTTTGAAGATAAAAGAGCAATTTTCTAATATATATTTTAAGGGCCCATAGTCTTTCCTAAAAAAAAAAGAAGAGAGCCCAAAATTATTCTAGTATATATTCTCGTGCAAGTCGTGGAAAATACTACAACCCTAACCCTTCTCAAATTCTTTCTCACATTCATAGGGTTTTGAGATCGCTAACCACGTCTGCTAATCAACCTTTCCCAAAGTTCACGTCCTGCTACTGTCACACGATCTCTCAATTCTCAACTCAACTTGTACAGTCCCTCAATTCTCAAATTTATGATGTCGTGAGTTTGTTCATTTAACTACACATATAAATACCTATATAACCTGCTTTTTCACTTCTTACTCAGATCAGATATGATATTTCATAACCATTGTTCATTCGTTCATTTATTGATTGTGTGTTTTTAACTTATCTTCACCTCTAGAAATATTGTCAGCTCATGATTTTATTTCTTATATTATATTTTTCAAACAAGTGTGATTTCCTTGATTAATCGGTCGGTTGCTTAGAATCAGATATTCATTTTCCAGTAGTTCAGTGGAATGATGAAATTTAAGTTCAAAGTAAACAATTTAGTAAAGTTCCATTCCATTTTGGAAATTTTCCTGTATTTTCTTCAAAAGGGTTCTGCCAATTTGATTGAAGAGTCCATGAGGCATTTCCTTCATTGAAGACAATATTGACTATTTCGTTGTGTTAAGCTTGATTCTCATACACATCTTGGACCACAAGAAGATGTCATGATGTCAGCGTTCCTATACCGGCAGCCCATTTATAAATTGTTGGTAAAAGCGCAACGCTTCCTGTGGTTTATATTCTGGAACAGTATTTCCAGATCCCTGTATAAATATTAACAAATAGTATCAAGACCAAGCAAATATAAAGTAATTTATAGAACTGAGTATTACATTGTTTTCTATGTATATACCTTCACAGTCAGAAATGTGAAATTGTTGGCATATCCTTGTCTGAACCTGCAATCAATAAAGATAATTACCTCAACCTTTTGTCAAAATTACGCCTTCTACTAGTACGTACTTGCTACTTAGAACTTTTTTGGATTGACTTATTTCAGATTATCTACTAGTAAGCACGTGTGAGATAGTTTGAAAGAGCTTATGAAAATAGTTTGTGACACGTGTCTATCAAGAGGTAATATTTGATACTGGAAAATTGGACTATCTGAAAATAATGGAGGAGAATATTGAACAACATCGGCTTAATGACGCTCATGTTACAACAGCTTCTGATGAAATATCACTTATGTCAAAATAGGATGCTAGCATTAATCCTTTATTTGAATGCTAGTTAGTTGTCTTTCTGATTTGGTATATTAGTCTTATGTGTATGCCTTCATGTAATTAATATTATTTCATAATTAATATAATTTTCAATTTACTTTGTCAGTAATAGTAGTATGATATCAGAAAGATAATAATTTCGCTACAAGTTATCTACATCAATTTTCTTTTGCATGAAAGAACCATCAAGCACAAGTTATGTGTTTAAACGGGAATGAAAAGGTAAAGCACATCGAAAATGGATGTAAAAGTAATTCTTAATGTATCATCATTTTGTATCCATTTTTGCATGGAAGCAAGTGGTACTGTAAGTGAATCAGAAAGGCATATTAGTTTCCTTGTATTGTGTTAGGCATTGTTTGGCTGAAAAATTTATGAAAAGTATAATGAGAATTGAGAGCAGAGTAAACAAATTTTTTTTTCTTATAACAACCTGCATAACATAAGCATTTTAGTACTCTTCCCAAACTAATAAGAGAATCATACAATTACGAGTCATAACTCCTTCCTTTTATTTAAACGAACTTATTGTAAGCACTTATTTAGTGTTTTCCATTGATAGAGTAAATGAATGACTTGTGTTGCAATATTTCAAGAGAGAAAGGTATTACTAATAAATATGTGGCTTTTTGGTTTGAGACCCACAAAGTTTTTTATATCGCATCGTGGTAGTAAACATCGTAACTGTTTTATATATAGTTTTTAATTGGAGTGAGTATTTACGGTTAATTGATTTTCTTCAATGAGTGTATACTTTTCAGTAATATGTTTGAATTTCATCTCAGCATCAGAGGATATTCAGTCATGCCGATAAAATCTAATCAACAATTTCTGCTTAATAATGTCTAAACACACTTTCATAGTTTTCCCTTTAAAGAGTAATATTATACTCATTGATCCAACCATTTCAGTGTATTTTGGTTAGTCGATATTAATTCATTAAACATGCAGCATTATGATAAGTAACAATCTTTGTTCTGGTACATGATAATTAACAGTACATAACAAAAATGAGACGTTATTAAGCAAAGCCTCCTCCATTTGGACATCATATATGTGAGAATAAACACGTAGCAAATATCTTTTTTTGGTTAAGTCTCATGATTGTTGGAACTGTTAACCAAACTATTTTATGAAAATTGCAGTGACTGAAAGGTTTTCGGCTGTAAAAAGAGGTCATCAAATTGAGGAAGCCTTGTCGAAACAAAGACAGTAGTTTGAAAGCTAAAGATGATGAAAATAAGGTATTTCTAACAGCTGTGACACACTTCTATGAGCTAAGCAACATCAACACTTCAAATAGATGGCATGTCCGGTATGCATCAGTGTCTGAAACCTATGCGACACTATCACGTTTACTTTCAATTACTATTATTTTCTAAAAAATTTACTAGTGTCTCGTGTTAGTATATGTCCTGTCTGAGTGTCGGTATGGTAGTGCTTCATAGTCCACATATAGGGAAATCTATATTTAAAAAAAAATAACAAATTAATAGAAGGTTCCATTACTATAGTTTTAGGTGCATCAATAAACACATTTTATAAACTTGTGACCTAATTATACTTTTATAAGTTGCTCCATTTATTTTGATAAATAGTCATGATCCCTACTCCACTTCCACCCTATCCTTTCTCACATTGAAATAATGATATAATAGTCATGATCCCTTATCAGATTGAACTAATGTTTTGCTATTTCAGATGCTCATGAAATTTGATGCACTGACCAAGTCCATGGAAGTACAGTGGAAAATAAATTGAAAAAGATAAGAAATTGCTCGAGAAAAGGAGGTTTCATCAATAAAGCCAGATGATAACAAGAAAAACAGAAACACAAGTTATTCCGCCAAAAGATTCTATAACTTGTTTTGCAGAAATAGTGTCATATTTGCTTGCACATTAGTTTTCATTAATTTTTTACTATTACGACACTTCAGACAATTTTGGTATCTGTGTTACGTAATTAAAACTTCAAATGCATTAATTAATCTGAGTGTCTATTTTTTTCCTGCACACTCAGAATATAAAATGATATATCACTGAAGTTTTGAGATTCTTACAATCAATGCAAACCCTCATACACAGGGTCCAGTTCCTACAAAAAGGACCAATATCATGCCTTAAATTTGAAACTTACTTAGGAGGGGTTCAATACCCTTGCGATTAACGTTCCAATTTCACTAGTGTTAGATCCGATCAGACCACAGCTCAGTAGTGAGATACAGTGGTAAGCAAACCCAAAGAGTGCAAGAGAAAGTAGTAGCAGCACCCGATGCAGTGTTGGAGGAAGTGGATAGAGACAAGGAGTTGGTGGCACAGGTGGAGCATGGAGTTGACATTATCTTTGTGTCTCTTCCTAATGGTGGAAATAATCTCAGAAGAATTCACTTTAAGTATGTTAAGAAATTACAAGATCTGAATTATTTTTTACTAGTTTAGTTCTATGAAGCACTGACACTGGCACCGAACACATCAATACTAGTACTGCTTTGAGAAAATAGATGTCATTGAATGTAACCACACATTTCAAGTTGAATCAACCAACATTGACACGCTTTCAATCTAAAGTGTCGATGTTACTTCTCAAGTTAAAGTAAGTGACAAGAATTTAGCAGAATGGAAGCATCAAGAATGTCTTCCAAAGATGAGCTTTCCTTCAGCATTGCATGTAACTGATGGGAACAAGGAGCTTCGTCTTGTCAGATTCGTGTAACTCGTTATGGCCCTGTTTTCAAAAAAAGAAGGCTTCTAACATTGCCTTTACATGTTGAAGAACACATGGGAGAGAACAAATTTAGTTCTCAAGATATAGCTTTTATTTTGTTGTACAAGCAAGGGCCAGGGTGCACACTTGTTTGGTTCATTTTTTTCTCAAATCCTTCTACTCGTTTTTACCATCTTTTGGATATTGTTGATTCAAAAGTAGGAACAGTAAAACAGTCAAAATCAAAGAGTAAACAATAATTTTTAAAACCGTAAAACAACACTCCCAACACTAATATATCCTTGCTCCTTGGATCATAATTGATGATTTTAGTGATTATAAGTGTGTAATACTGAAGTATCTGGTACGTAGTTATATATGAAGACAAATGAGATAACAAATATCATCACTAGCTATCTAAATGGAATTGCCCCACGCACATAATAATTTCCAAAGTTCTGAAAGGATAGATCTTAGACAATGTGGGCACTTGCATAAATTTGATAACAATTCAATGGCAAGATCGTGCCATCTTCAACAGTGCAGAAAAAGAAATCCAGTGTAAATAAATAGCATTCCCTCTGTTTCTCAAAATAATATTCATTAAGATAAGTGTGTTGAATATCATATCGTATCATATCAAATAAAAATCTTCAAAGTTAATACTAGACAGAATAGTGTTACAAAACAATGATAACGCAAATTTGTCAACTGAATGTGAAAAATTATAATCGTAGAAACACAAACTCAAGTTACTTTATGCAGCTTCTTCAGATGATACAACAACTTCTTCAGATGATGCAGCAGAAGCTGGTTTTCTAATCACGAGAAATTTTTCAGGCAGCGTATATAACGGTCCATCAGCAGCAACACAACACCTTGATATGCAAGGCCAAGACGGTATCCTCAAACTCGAGCCACTGGTAGGGTTATGGCTCTGATGAGGATTCTTGGGAGCCTAAACATTGGTTTAAGGTGAACAACAAATTTTCAAAAAAACACGTTATACTGCCTAGTGTATGTTTCCGCTTAATTTCAAACAGAAATGTGTGTTCTTGAATATATAATTGCTTTTACCCAAAGTAAAAAGTAGTTTTGATGTAAATGATACTGATCATTCTTGGTGGGTTTTGCAATGTTTAATCATTGAAATGATTTGCAGTCTTCATTTCAGTTAACTTGGTATCCATGCATCCATAGTCAACACTATTTGGCGTTGTGTATTTGATGTTGGGGGACAATAATCAGTAACATACTTATGTTGTGGGATTAATCAGTAACATACCTTTGATATCCAAAAATTGGTAACACATGCTTACAGAGTCGAGTTAGGTACATTGCATACATATCTGCAAGTGTATTGATGATGTGAATATTTGACGATGTGTGTAATGACCCGATTTTATTTATTTAATTGTTATATTATTTATTTAATTGTTTGATGTGTTTGAATTGTTGGGTTAATTGGATTTTATTAGAGATTGAGGAATTAAGAGTATTTTGGTAATTTTTAGAGTGAAGGCAATTTTAGTAGTTTAGAAGTGGAGAAATATTTATTGAGGTTGGTAAGAACTTTGTGGAATTACTAGAATAGAGGTAAACGGTAAAAAGTGAGACTTAAGTGAATTAGAATGACTAGTGTTATTTGTTAGTAAGAATAAGACTAAGCCTAATAGGAGCGAGTGAACTAAGTCCAATTGGTGTGAGTATATAAGACTAGTAGTAGTCACAGATTAGGGTTGTGAAATCATTTGTCAAGTTTACACAATAGAGGCTAGAGAGAGAATAAAGAAAGGAAGAGAAGAAAGAAGAGCTCAAGAGAAGAAAAGAAGGAAAACTTATGGGAATCAAAGTAGAAGGGAAGATTAGAGCTAGGAAAGCTTAGTTTTCGGATTATAAGGTATGGGTGTGAGATTTATTCATCTTAATTTAGGAATGATTGTTCATATGGGTAGAACCTTGTGTTTGTTGTGTTTTCATGAATTATTGATTGATTAAGTTAATTTTCGTGCTCCATTAATTATGATTATTTTTGGCATGAGAAAAGTTGTGAAATTATGTTGTTGTTGTGCTAAAACTCATATTAGGTTATTGTTAGCCTGCAATTTCAATAGGCTCATTCAATGCAGTCAACATTAGTTTACTTTTATCTTTGCATGAATTGAAGTCTTTTTCCTTTAACTTAAGGAGTTCAATGAGATGTGGACTTAACGTAAAAGGGTCTAAAAGCCCTAATATTCAACAAGCTTAAGTAAGGAATGCAGAACCGTCAAAGCTAAGAAATTATTGTTGAGGCGGGAAGATTTTGAATTTCAAAGAGAAGTGGTTTCCTCAATGGAAACGTGGGAGATAAGCGGTTGTCCAAATGGAAGAAGTGTTGATCGTGGAGTTATGCTTTTTCCAGTTATTTTGCTATGTATAAATAGTAGTTTTCCATAGGGAAAACGGGTTGCAAATCACTTTTAGAAATTCTACAACACTCGAAGTACCGACGCGAGAGAAAAGAGTTATATAAAATGTATGTAAATAATTTGTCGAACCACCTTTATTTTTAAATCAATGTAATTTACCTTTTCTTTAAGTCTCTGCACTTTTAACTTTCAGCCTTTATTTTGCATTTACTGCGTTTCTTTTTATTTTAAACTTTTTTTCTGTCAAAGACGCCATACAGTCTCATCTTGTTCATAAAGCAACCTATGAATTTGATGAACGCAAACTCTATTTTCTTAAAAATAGTGCACAACATGTCCTAGGATTTCTGGTTTGATCCTTCTTGTAATAATCAAAACCAGCCCTTATTGTTTACCAAAAACGCTGGAAAACGGTTATATAAAATAAGTTTTTTTGAGATTTTAGATGAATTATGTCAAATTCATGATGTTGTTGATGAATAATTTTCAATTCATGTCCTATCTCTTTGATATGCTATTGGGTATGTGTTTATGTTGAAGTCCTTGAAATTATCATGTTGACAGTGGTGTTTAGATTAAATTGTTGTGTTACTGTGAATTTTGTGAGAAATGGGCAATAATCATGAAAATTGTTGTTTGATGAATTGAAGTACATGAGTGAATTGGTGAAGTTGGTGTTATGTTGAAATGTATATGATTCGGTGTTGTTGTTGTTTACTTGATTGGCTGTGGGATTAAATTGGTGACAATGAGTTTTTATGAGTTAAGTTGTTTTAAGTGATTAATTGAGTTAATTGATGTTGAAGTAAGTTGAATTAAGTTGTTAAACCTGGATATCATGTTTTAAATGATTGGGTAATATTTAATGGGTGATTTAGATCGAGTTTGGCGTGTTTGGGATCGAAAATGAAGTCAAAAAGCATATTTTAGAAGGCGAAAACGTAGCAGAAACTGCATAGTCCGACCTGGGCAAAACGCACGACTGTGCGCCCAGAGCACATATATTATGCGTTTCTTGCTAGAACTTTGGGGAAAAAGCACATCACCGTGCGCTTTTGTTAGAAGAAGAATGGTTCATACATGTTCTCTTGAGTTTTGATGATAACAAAGTATTGAAGAACAATTGGATTACTAACATATGTTCAAGTGTGAAGGACCTCTTATCATGAAGAAGGAACATATGAAGAGCATCAGAAAGGGATTGGGAAGCTTAGAAGACTATGAATGAAGATCTACTCAAAGGTTAACCAGAAGTTAACATCCTAGTAGACAGGAGTCTCACAGAAGCTGGGGGAGTAACGTCCACAGATTCTGTTAAGAGCGTTAACCTAGAAGCTGAATAGGCTACGTCATTCTGAGAGACCCAGAATCCACGTAAGCTTTTGTCTTATTATATGAGTTGTCTCTATCGGTGCATCTGGCAGAGCAACTATTTTGTCTTCTTCTATGTACGTGTGAAGGACACCAAGAATGAGGAAAGCAACAAATAATTCCCCTTTCAGCAAAGGAGATTCAAAGTACTTTCCAACGGGATTATCCATATCAGGCAAAGGGCCAACGTTCGTAATTGAAGCTTCTCAACAACTCTATTTGCGCGTGAACATTTCTCCGACGTCTTTCAAAACATTGCCTATATAAGGAGATGAAGACCTGAAGAAGAAGTAACAAGACTCTGTTATTCAATTGTGCCATTACTCTCTAAAATTTAATAGGTCAAAGCACTTAGGATTATTTTCAAGTTTATTCTTAGAAATCCTAGCGAGTTTGTTCACCTATTCAATTTATACTTACTAGTTATGAAAAATTGTAAGAACATGTTAACGTGTTTGTAGTTGGGGCAAACACTTTAGAAAGTCTCGTGTCTGCATGCTTGAGCATATAAGTCTCTTGGCAAAGCCTTGAGCACTTAGGAGTCTCAATCAGTGGGGATTGAGAAAAAGGGAAGTCTTAAGTTGTGAGCTTAATCAAGGGAAGTCTCTAGGTAGAGTCCTAGAGCAGAATTCTTTAGGTAGTGATTCCTAGAGCATAGAAGTCTCTTGCAGTTGTGCTTGAGCAAGTATAAGTCTCTTGCATTTGTGCTTGAGCATAAGGAAGTTTCTTGGATGTGTCCTTGAGCATTTGTAATCAATTGTGATTATAGTTAAATCCTTTGGAAGTGCAGGGGGACTGGACTACTCCTGCTTGTAGGAGGAACCAATATAAAATTGCTTTGTGTCTGCTTTCTCTATCCTTATCTATTTATCTTTGTGTTTTGTACTTATCCGCTACACTCAGACTGTGCTTTAGAATTAGTGTACATCAGATTTTGATCAGGCTGTTTTTAACCAAAGAAAAAGAAATTCCAAAACGCTATGTTAACTCGTAAATGACTATATGATAATGATAAGTTGATGAATAATAGTTGAAATGGTGATTGATATATGCATGATACATTGATTAACTAGGTGTAAATGATTAATCGTCTAAAATGCTATTTTTGCTAAATGAAAGAATGTTCCTTCTTAGATGTGGTAAACCTTTGATGATGATTATTGATAATAATGATTCATGATGATGAATATATATATATTATATATATATATATATATATATATATATATATATATATGTATGTATGTATAAAATGACGATGAATACATGTATATAAAGTGGTGATTAATCATTTGCTACATTTCCTTTTGGACTAGTATTGTTATTTATAATATTATTTATGATAAATAGATGTTAATGTAATGACTCTTGTTTTACAAAATCCATGGATTAAGAGCTGAACTCATTGTTCAAAAATGATTTATAAAAGGTGGCATTTATTATAGTCATCATTTTTGGAAAATATTGTTGAAAGAAAATTTTGCTAAAAAAAAAGAATTCTCTCCATTAAAAAAATCCGGATGTTAAATTTATCGTTATTTT
>Ga0315913_1007853_pt1 | contig 12725 bp, 5 predicted proteins | sample MpolsnodulesMG_FD_207736 | JGI IMG/M metagenome (GOLD analysis project Ga0315913, IMG submission 207736) | Medicago polymorpha root nodule microbial communities from Los Angeles, California, United States - small nodules | ecosystem: Host-associated > Plants > Roots > Nodule | place: USA... | reverse complement strand
TTGGTAGTGCCAATGCTGGAACTATTTCACTCCCTGGTACATTGTTTAATACCTCTATTGATGATACTGTCTTGGCTTTGGCTTTCAAGACTGATGTTACCACCATTCAAAATTTGAAGAAAGGTTTTACTTCCTAGTAAGGCTTGGTGATGGGTGAATTTGTATTTTTCTCACGTTAAATTTTTTTCTTTGTTTTATTGTTCAGTAAGTGCTTTTATGAATAACTCTGAAATGGACATTGTTTGATTGTTTTTGTTGTATTAATAATGATATGAAATAAAATCATCAATGGAGTTGGTGCTTTCTTCATGTTAATTGATTACTAGATTGCTAACTCGAGCTTCCCATGGGTGAATTATATGCAAAATGTAATATCGTTAGAAATTGTGTTGAATAAAATTATTGACATGAATTCAATTCGAAAAAACGTACAGTAAATTATTTGTGTAAAAATCCATTATTAAAAAAATAATAATCACATAAATAATTTGAAATCCTTCAACAACATAAAAGAAAATTCATATAAGTCTTTGTTTGATCTACATACATATTATGTCATACATTTATAAGATTGTTCACTGTTTAGAATTCTACAAATCTGCAAAGAAAAAAAAAAGCAATATAAAACAAATTAATGAATACATAATCAGATCATTAACTCTTTATAAGAAACCATACACATCTATAATCATTGTAAAACTTTTACCAATTTTTTTTAACACCCATTATTTAATAATCATTTAATAATCAAGAGATATGAGAGAGGGTGAGAGAGTACTACTGTATGGGAGAAGGAGGAGACTGATTTCAAGCCACATGTTATTGACCATATGATGAGATGCAATTGTCACCAGCGGAAGGTTTGACGTCAGAGTAAGGGATCATGGAGGTTGGTCCATTGGCAGCGTGAATCCAGGTGTTGACTGAATCCAAGAAGAAATCGTCTATTGAAGAAGTTGCAGTAGAGATGCATGATCCAAATGTCACAGAATTTACGGGGAGCGAGCACAGAAAGGGAGGGTGGAGAGGACCCAAAAGAAAGATATGGGTTCTAACTAATGAGAGAAGAAGAGAGATGCCCTTTTCAAAAGAAAAAAAAAGAGATGATAGAGATTAGATGTTTTGGTGAGGTCATGAAAAAGAGATGATAGAGATTAGATGTTTTGAACTATTAGATTTCTGAATGAATAATAATGTGTGCAAGAGTCTCTATTTATAGCACATGATTGCTTAGGATTTAAAAGAAGAAAACTGGGCCTTTTCTGCCGATCTAGCTTGAAAAACAAGTTGCGGGTAGTTTTTGCCCACAAAAAAGCGTAGAGGCGCATAATAGGGGCGCCATAGGCAATGGAAAACATTGTCTCATGTGCAGAGGCGCATGGCCTAGATGTAGGATGCGCATGTGTGCGAATTGTTGCGTTTTCGTCCTGTTTTCGATCGTTCTTTCGTTTGGAAACTCCTAGGAACTTGAAAGGAATTTTCTAGGTTTGCTTTAGTGTCAATCAATTATGTTTGGATTGAGAAAATTTCTCCTTGTATTGTTTTTTTGTCACAATCGATTTGGTTTGTGTTTAAATGAAATAGTTTATGTCAAAAAACATAAACGATCTAATAGTATTCTCTTAATAAATTGTTTGTTTTTGTTCCTTTTCTTCTTTAGCATTCAAAGAACCATCATCTGCGTAAATACATTAGCTTTAGTTGCTACTATAAACTAAGTAACATGTATTTTGTTTTTGTCAATTTTAGGTCCCAATTTGTGAATAAGTTACGAATCTTTCATAGAACTATCAAGTATTGTTGATAAGGGCTAAGTGTCCTTTTGAATATATTATTGAAGTCTTTGGTTGAATGTTGAAGAAGAAATTTATGGTTTATTAAAGAAGAAAGGGTTAAGGTAATTTTGCGCCCCCTCTCATTTGGATGAATTCTTGTTTACACGTATGTAATTATTTTTTTAGATTTCAGCCTTCTAGTGGATAGTGGAGTATGTCTAATAAGCAACGACTTTGGTGTTACTTAATGGACACCCGACTAAAGAATTCATGATTTTCGGTAGGGAGATCCTCTTTCTCCGTTCATGTTTCTCATTGCGACAAAAGGTTTAAATTTTACGAGCACGATAGCTCGTAAAAAACCAATACTAACAAACGAAGCAAAATGATGTGTAGTATATAGATCCTTTCAAAAAAAACGTCAAATACCTAACTGCCCAGTCAAATACCTTGCAAGTTGCCTCCTAATTCTTAGGTTTAGTGGCCTTGCTGGAGATAAATAATAGACAACAAGCTCATGTTCCTTTTATTGCAGGTATAACAAAAATAATTGGAGATTTTAATTGCCAAATCATTGCATGTACTACCACTTCACATTCATAATTCTTTCTCTCTATGTGCCACTTTGTTGCCTTAAATTGTGGAGTCAAGGAAATAGTTATTTGGTTCCTAAAAACAAGTCACACGTTATCCACCTATTTAAATTTTCTCACAATTAGTTTCTTCCTACCGACTTAAGTAACGAGCCATTCTTCTCAAATTTCATTTCATCAGTTTTGTTATTTAACCAACAATTTATACTAGCCATACCATATAATTCTCTGCATGAATTTTCTTTCATTATTCAAAACACTCGACCACTGTTATTTCCCCAAATTGCTTTAAGTTGTTACCGCCATCCATACATTTATGGTACCACTTATATATTCATAACCTTAATTATATATTCTAACCTACTCAATTATATCTCTCTCTATAATGGTCACCTAAAAGTCATGGGCCGATATCTATATCCACTCTTTATAGCCTTCAACACATTTGAGAAGCATGGTGTCTTGGGGTTGTCTTGATCGATTGGCATTTAGTTAGCCGAGCGGAAAATGATGCGTATAGATTTAAAGGTTATTCGGTTAGGAAGGAGAGCATCAGGTAAGGGCTTTTTTCCCGTACGTCCATTCTAAGTGCTAGGGCTTTGTTATTAAATAGTGGTAGCAATTCTTGTCCTTTGAAAAAAAATAATAATTAAAATGTATTTTAAGGTTAAAATTTAATCTTTTTTAAAAGTGATTATTCTTAATTATGTTGTATATGATGACTGTGTATGATGATGTGATGTTGAATGATATATTTATTTTATTTTATTATGTTTTATATGTTTTTGTGAGGCTGGGAAAGACATGTTAGATTTTTGATTAATTAAGGAAAGGAAAAAGAGATGAAAATGTGAGTTTTATTGAAAAGATTGTTCTTGATCATATTCATGGTGATGTGGGATATATAATTACTTCCGTGTGCTGCCTTAGCGGCGGGTAAATATCATATTGCATTGTTGTGCCTAAGTGGCGGGTGAAGGTGAGAAAAACCACAAGAAGGGGGGTTGAATTGTGTTTTCAAAAACTTTTCTTTCTTACGTTCTGAAAAAACTGTTCCCAGATTCAGAGTCTGAAGTAATTCAGAGTCTGACTTGAGTTCAGAGTCTTAGTGCAGCGGATAATAGTAAGAGAACAGAGAAAGAAAGAACACAAGCAATTATATAGGTTCCTTCCACAAACCAGAAGTAGTCCTGTCCCCCTTGCACTTCCAAGGAGAGTTCCACTAAAATGTAATGTCGGATTACAAGTTGCTCAATCACACAAGAAAGAGACTTCTCAATGCTCAAGGACAACTCCAAGAGACTTCTATGCTCAATCACACAAGAAAGAGACTACTATGCTCAAGGACAACTCCAAACATAGTTTTAAAACTCGGCTCGGCCATCGAATCGGCAGGGGTACTGGGTCAATGAGTCAACGGTCGAACCACTGAGTCATTGGTTGAATTGCATGACTGAATCGGATTAAACCGAATAACTCGGTTAGATGACTCGGTTTTAAAATATTTATATATATATATATATATATATATATTTTGATTAAAAATATATATCAAACTATATTTATACTCTATTTGTTATTTGTTAAAGTCGTGGATGTTAAAGTCGTGGAAGTCAAGATAGAAGAAATTATCTTATATCTATCAAAAAAATTGTCTTATAAAAAATTAATGTTAAGTTGTAATTGTCGAAAACATAACATTGCCTTTTTTAAAGCATAATTATTTTGTTTCAAAAAATAATAATAACATTGCTTTATATTTTTGTTGACATGGGCTTTTCTAATTACAGCTTCTTGAAACATTAAAATTGGGCCTGGTTTACAAGCCCATCAAAACTGAAAACCCTAAACATAAATTTACACCACATCACTTAAAACATTGGCCGCCGCACAACAGCAACAACGCACAGATTTTCTTTTTCATTCTCTGCTAGTTCTTGTTTTTTGAGTCTCAAATGGAGCTTTCAACATAGAATTACAAGAGAATTCTGATATAGTTTCTTCTCTCTTTCCATTCGTTGCTTTAAACCGAAAGTTTGCAGACCTTTCTTCTTATTTTTTTCTGTTTTTTTAGCGGCTAAGCATTGAACCGGACGGTTCAATAAAGCCGCTGAGTCACCGGTTTTGACCGATTTTTGTGGAGTCGCGCCGGTTCACACCGGTCTAATTGCATGGCCGATCAAACTAGATGCTCGAACCGGATACCCCACTGGTTCACGGTCTGACCGGTTGGACCGGCCGGTCCGGTTTTTAAAACTATGACTCCAAGAGACTTCCTTTGCTCAATCACAACTGAAAGAGACTTCTCTTAACAATTAAAAATAATTGAATAAGGTTTTGAATACTTGATATACAATCAGAGGTATTCACAAAACAATACGAACAGAACATAGTCTGTTTTTCTAGACACTTGAGAATTCTAAGATATGAACTATTGTAAGAATTCTCTAAGTTGTTGATGTGTTTGCAACATTTTGCACAGAGAGTATTGGCATTTGCTTATTGTGTTCTTTGTGTATATTTTGTCAAGTCTTTATCCCTATTTATAGAGGATTTGAGAGACGTTGAGAATTAGCCGTTGCATCAAATTGTCTTGCTTGAAGCTTTGATTCTTCACCATTGATCTTTTGCCTGATTTGATAATTGTCCTATGAGGAACTAATTTCAAATCCATTCCATTTGAAACGGAACAACGTCTGCAGCAATATTACTGTTATTCTTGTCTTGATGTAGAGACAAGTTGCAGAGATGGTGGTTGCAGAGGCATGCACAGAGTTAGTGGTTGTACAATTCGTACACTGTACTTTGTCAACTCTGGTGAAGTGGCTTCTAATGAGATGCTTCTGATAACCTTGCTTCTGATGACCTTGCTTCTGATGACGTGTCTTCAGGAGCACTTTCTTCAGACTCGTTTCTTCAGACGCAATTCTTTCAGACGCATTTCTTTCAGACGCAATTCTTTCAGACGCTCTAAGCTTCAATAAAATTCCTTTGCTCTTTGACTTGTTCATTCAGAATCTTTATGAATAATACTTTGATTAGGATCTTGTACACTTGAACAAATGTTTAGCATATCCAATTGATAATTTTAATACCTTGTTATCATCAAAACTCAAGAGGTGATTTTGAGAAACACCCTTTGTTCCAACAATAAAGTCATACACTCCTCTACCAACTCTTCCTCCCACACCCACAACCGCCTTCTCCACTTCCACGCCTATTCTCCGTCACCCCAACCCAAAACAAACATTTGAGCCACAATTAATAATTTATTCTTTGATACCTCATACAACCTCGGATAACGAAGACGAAGAGGCACATCACCTAACAACCCTGCATAAAATAATTGACGTGGCATCCAAATATATACGATTATATTCAAGTGTCTGAAATACATATGCCTCTACTTCTATATTGTTTATGGTGTCATAGTCATTGATTGAATATGCACTATTGATCAAAACTAATATTTCAATATGAATGAAATAAATATTACACTACAATTGAAAATAAAAAGTTGACCGCACAAAGATAAGAAATCACAAAAAATATACGAAAGAAGACTAAAAATATATATAAAACCTTACTTATTTAACTAAAAGAGAATGAAAAACAATTTATAAAGGGGATGTCAGCTAAAAAATTGGCCATAAACTTGCACTTTGATACATAAAGAATAAGGTGATTTTAATTTAATTCGATGTTGACTAGTAACTAGGTTTTTTCTGTATGTGGAAAACGACTAGTATGTAGGTGCATATCAATAATTTTATAGGTCTCGCGAACAAATATTTTTAAACACTCTTTAAATTTTTTAATTAAAAAATTATTCTTTAAAAAAGTTAAACACTCTAATTTTTACAATATTTAGCATTTCAATTAAACACTTCAGTTTATTAAACAATGTCGATAGAACACTCGTTATCATATTCATAATTTTATTTTGTCATATTAAAAGGAATCACGGCTCTCTTTTACTACTCCGTACTTCTCCCATCATGCGGAGGATCATAATGTCAACTGAAATGGGCCTCTAACCCATAGCATAAAAAATGTGTCACTCATCCACCTTATCTTTCAAACGTGTCGTTCATCTAATCGAATATAGCACTGTAGTACAACAATCAAATTCAACTCTCAACAAATTTTCTCCACCGCTTTATAAATTTGCACACTATATGTCATGCAAAAGCAACCCTCACAATACATGTAGTATTAATTATTTTAAGCCACATAATGCAAAACAAGACAAAAAAAAAACATATAAATAAGGTACTAGAAAACAAATAGCCTTTGATTTTGTGGAGACACATGGCTTGTTTTTGCTTTCTTGTTGATCAGAAAATAAAGATGCGGCGGAGCAAACCGGTGGCAGGGACATGTTCACGGTGTCGCAGTGGTGCTAGTGTGGCTGATATGATTACACAAACAAGATTTTGTTGTGTTCCTTTCTATTGTAAATCTTGGAAAGCTATTTTATGCACTTTTTGTGGAGCAATTCTCAAGTCTTACAGATAAGAAACACCATATCATTTTATATCTATTGATTGGTCTACAGTTTCATCTTTTCCCTCCACTCTATCAAGATTTTCGTGCATAAAACTATAAATATATACTCGTATTTAGATTTGATACGAGTTTAATGTATATTGACTTCTTACTTTAAATCAAGCAATAAATATTACGATATAGTTTTACGTGTTAATGAGATTAAAAAAAATCATATTGTACTTAAAATTTCATTTTTATTTATAAAGTTACGCATGCTATTTTAACCAGTGTCCATAATGTTTCCATTCCAAATATACCGAGTTTATAAAATTGGATTGATCCAGAATTTTCACACATTCACGAATGCAAATGCAATCAGTCATGGGTAGTGTCCGATCTTGCAGAAATACATACTTTAATTTTTATGGTATACGTTAAAATACCGTACGTGCTAAAATTAACACCGTCCAAATTTTGGTTTAATGAACAATATCGATGACCAAATGCGGATGCAGAGTGCTGTGATCCTTCATTCGATACCGATACGCAACGGCGGAGCATTGAAGACATGGCTGTCAATGATTTTGTAATTGTTATGCCGTATGGGGATAAAATAGGGGTGGAAAAAGAAGGCTACCACTCATTACACGTGTGATTAGATCATGCACATCACACTAAAAAAAAAAAAAAAAAGAAGCTTAAATGCTTAATCTGTTAACTTGATTTCAAATATCGGTTTGATTCCATAAGTAATAAAAGGTCCGTTTAAGTGTATCGATTTGATCATTTCTTTAATTTAATTCAAAAATACGTTTGGTTTAGGGACCAAACTAATACTAATTAAATAAGCTAAGGGACCAAACTAATACTAATTAAATAAGTTAAGGGATCAAAATTTAACATTTTTTTGCATTAAATTAACAGAAGGGACGAAACCGATACTTGAAATAAAGTTAAGGGGCGTAAACGGACCTTTTATTACTTATAGGATCAAAACAATACTTGAAATCAAGTTAAGGGACCAATTGAGCATTTAAGCAAAAAAAAAATAAAAATCATGCACATCGAAACCAACAAAGTTAAAAAGTTGTATAATCAGTATCCTTTCTCGAAGTAAGGATCATCTCCATTTAAAAAGAGATACACACAAAAAGTTGCGGATCTCACCATCATTAATTATTATTTTTTACTTTATATATGTCTTTATCTTTTCAAAGGGAACAAATCGAAAAAGACATAAATAGAGAAAATCTTTACTCCCAAACACTAGCCAAAACAATTTACTCTTATATAGCTTGGAAAACAAAAGTAAATGTGATGCATACATGGTTTCTTTCTTTTTTTATTTATTTATTTTAAAATACAAAATATATCTAGGAGAGTCATGCAACATATAGGAAGGTTTGAGGAGTGTTATAGATACTTTCTTTCTTGTTTTTGGCATTCATTCTTTTATTGAATGAAAATAAATGTGATAAGTACACTTGAAAAATAAATTTCACATAAAGTTGTAAAATCAACATAGGATTCATTTTGAATCTCAATTTGCATCCGTTACGATAAGTCGAATCTCATTCATTTATTTTTTTCAAAGCTTATTATGTTTTCTATCATGTCAATTGAAAAAGAGCCATTTGCATGAAAAAAGAAAATATCCCCATGGCATCAAAAATCGAAAACTTTAGATGTGTATAATTATTTTTTAATAACTTTTGTGATAACTTTATTTTCCATACTCATATTTAGAGTTCGGATGCTGACAAGAGAGAAAATATACTAACATAAACAATTATCCTATTAACATTGCGATTAAAAAAATAAAAATAATTGAGTTTAAAGAAGTATTAATGATACTATTTTTTGGAGTATATTACTCCTAACAACATTTCTTGATTATTCTACTGTGTATTAGTGATTATTAGAAGTTGGTACTTCAAAAAAAGAAGAAGAAGTTGGTCTATCGTAGACCAAACTCTTTTAGTTCACACTCTTTCATACTTTGGGATCTTTACCAGGGCAATTAATGCTTTCATGGACAATAGTGTGAAATCACCAACATTGACTATGATAATTCTATGTATCTCGTTAGCTAACAAGTGTCCTTTAGACATTTGTTAAAATCTAATAATAAAGACATAACTTTCATGTCAAAAAGTTTTTTTATAATGCTTTGATGTGTTGAATACACAAATCTTAAAAAACAAATTATTATAAACTTCTTATCAAGTGCCTTAAAGATATTTTATTTTGAAGAAGTTAAAATGAATTATATAAACCAAAGCTTTGTCTCTCAAGCACAAGGAGTGCCAGAGAAGAACTAAGATAAAGAAGTATATGTCACATCATGTTATCAGAGAAAAAAAAGCGATAAAGCCATAATGCAGGCACGCTTAAAATACAGAAGCAAAGATAAATTAAGTGATAACTCACAAACATACAACAGGATTAAGCCACCACATGTGATAATTAAAAGCAAAATTAGGATGATTTTCCTTCAACCACCAGAAGTATTGGAGCTTAATTTTATCTATGAGTTGGATGATTGAATTTCCCTTTTGTTGAAAAACTCTAGCATTCCTGTCACGTCAAATAATCCAAACGCAAAAAAGCCAAATTAAATAAAAAGCAGAACGAATGTTTCTTGAGAAGCCTCCCAACGATCAAAACATAAGAAATTGATCCTTTACTCGAGCAGGTTTGGCTGAAACCACGCCAAGCCAATTAAAAATTTCATACCAAATTTGTCCAAAATAGTCACAGGTCAAAATCAGATTATCAGAATCCTCTTGCAAGCCACAACCTCCATAGGAAAAAAACGTATTTGGTTGAAGGACCTTTCGTTTGATTAAATTATCAGTTGTTGAAAGGCGGTTTCGCAAAAGACGCCAAACAAAGATGTTGACCTTTAGAGGAACCTTCTTGTGCCAAATAATAATATTGTGATCAATGTTTGAAGGTTGATCCCTTGATGTCAAGAAGTTGTAAACACTAGTAACCTTATATTTTGAAGAGGCATGAAGTTGTCAAATCCATCTGTCATTCATATCAGACTGCAAAACAATTGGTATAAAAGAGCACAACATTTCCTCTCCAATTCTTCCTCCCAATCCAACAACCTCCTACGTCATTTCCAAGTCTCTCCTCCCTCCCCCCATCCTAATGAAAACATGTTTGCCACGGTAGCCAATTTGTTATCAAAAAGATAAAAAAGGTGACTGAATCTATCCTTAAAAATTCCTCTCTCCAACCAAGAATCCTACCAAAATAAAGTTCTCAGTACACCTCCCACCTCATGCGCCGAAGATGATCGGTAAACCAACTACCAATCCCCTCTCCATCACCTCTTTGAATGTTAAGCAAATTATTCCACTACACCGAAGCTAATCTCCCCCATCGCCTAGAGATCCACCCTCTACACCATAACATGCTTCCAAATGTGAACCAAATGGTCTATTGGGTCAAAAAATGGTTTGAATACATACGAACCAAATGCAATTTTTTATTATTTCGATTTGGATTGATTTGGTTTACAGTTTTTCTATTGGGTTGGTTCGATTTTGAACATTCTTAACTAATCTAGTGACCATATTAAAAACCAATGTATAGTTGGATTTGATTTTAATGACTTGTTAAAAACTGATTATAATGTCCAATTTTAGGGTCGGATTGTTTCAGATGTTTTTATTATAAAATTTTTTTTTTTTTTTTTAATAAAAAAATCACGGTTGTCATTTAAGTGTGTGTCTTCTCTCTTGGATTTAAAAAATATATATATTTTGACTTCAGACAAAATCTACTTTGAAAAAAAAAAAAAAAAAAAGGACGATGCACAAGTTAAAACTCTTTCTTTTTATTTAGCAAATGGCTTTAGTAGATTTTTAAATAAGTTGAAAATTATTTTGGTTGCTAATAGATGATGGTGTTGCACAGACCTGACCAAGCACACAGCTATTCGGTCAAGAGTGTCTAAGGTTGGCTTTTGGAGGCTTGTCACTCTCTAAAAAAAAATTATGACAACGAACAAAAGCTACCTACCTGGCTTTGAAAAATGCACTATATGTTATCAACGGCTTCATGTGGTGTGACTTTTATTCTTTAATTGTCTTCATGCAAGGAAATACTTGGAAATACCCGTTAATACCCATATTCCCTTATGCAATGGGTTGCAATTTCTAAGTCTTGTGTTATTTTTGCAAACGTATTTAATCAAAATTATAATACGAAAAATACTAGACCCAAGGCCTAGGGGAAATCCTACATCTTTATAAATCATTATATCAACACACACAAAAAATCTTACAAATCAATATACTTGATGCAACTCTCAAGTTGAAGGCGAACCATTATAATTACTTGTGCATTTATATTTTTTAGTTATTGATAACAACAACTAATCTAGCGACCATAATGATGCTTCGTTCTCACCCTCCCTTAATAAGGTTTGATTCTGTACGTACATCAGAGACGATGAATGATGGTTTATTTTGGCAAAGACAACTTGGTTCTCTCCGCTTTGTGTGGCGGATCTTCAACTTGATAATGTTGATTTTGTTATGGATTCCAATTAAGAAGGTTGTTGATTATTTTCAACAAAAAGGAGTGATGTGTAGGGCATGTGTCCTCATGATTTTTGGATATCAAACCATTAATTGATTTGAATCGTCAATCTTTGAACTCTTAACTTTTATTCGTGGGAAGAGAAAAAGTAAGTAAAAACCCTTATGAGATTATGGATTCGGGGGTTGATTTCGCAGAGGGAAGGTGTTAAGCACCCTACGCGACTACGGTACTCCGTAGGAACCATTTGCCTAATTTATCTCGTGCTAATTTATTTACTTATTTTGAAAATACTTGCCTAATTGTCTAAGTGAAAGAATGGAGGGTGAAGAAGTATGTTTTTGGTTATTTTTATTTGATTTGGAAGGATTAACTCCTTTGCCTACATACCTTTAAAGAAAAGGGATCAAAAACCAATGTAGTTTACTCTCAAAAATTATTTTTGTGGGTTGGGTTAATTTTAAAGTTTGAAAAAGTTTTTAGAAGTGATGAGAGACCTCAAAGGTATAGAAGAATAAAATGAAGTGAGGTTGATTAATTTTAATTAAAAGAAATCCAAGTCTAATATGGATATTAAAAAGATTAAAAGTTTGATTGAGAAATAAAAAGAAAAAGACCTCTTGGGTTAAAATCCAATGAATGATTAAGAAAATATTTCTGAAGTTTGATATATTTGATTTTTTTGAGAAAATGATTTTTCTAAGTAAAACGCAAGGTAAAAAAAACTAAGCGTAACGTAATAAAAAAAAAAGCGAGAAATTTACAAAGGATATTGGATCCCACGCAAATTCTCAAGTTTTTGAAAAGAACCTAAAATTACTAATAGTTTGATTTTAAAAAGAAATTAAAGTCTAATAATTAACCTAATTGGTCTCTAATTCATTTTGGGCTCGATTACGGTCATGACATAAAGCGCTAAAAAAATAAAGTGTGATTGTGTCGGTGCATATTTTATTTATGTATTTACACGGTTCCTAATTACATTCTAAGGCATAATGAGTAAAGAAATAAGATGACAAATGAATATAAAATGCATGATATAATATTAACACTAAATGAACTAAAATAAAGCAACTAAATAAATAATAAAAGAAAAAAAAGATGAGATAATAATACTAAATAAAAAAAACAGCAAGTAAATAAATAATAAAAAAGGAAAAAAGAAAAGAGATAATTAGACTAAACTACACTAAAAATAAAACAAATAAATGGATAATAAAAGAAAATAAAAGATGAGATGATAATTCTATAAAAATAAAAAAACAGCAAGTTAATAAAGTAAGTAAAATAAAAATGCAAGAAATAAAAA
>Ga0315913_1007849_pt1 | contig 12728 bp, 9 predicted proteins | sample MpolsnodulesMG_FD_207736 | JGI IMG/M metagenome (GOLD analysis project Ga0315913, IMG submission 207736) | Medicago polymorpha root nodule microbial communities from Los Angeles, California, United States - small nodules | ecosystem: Host-associated > Plants > Roots > Nodule | place: USA... | reverse complement strand
GACGCCAAAGTCATTGTCATTGATCGGATCTGCACTTGCTCAAAGCTAATCTTTCAACCTGAATCAAATAAACACCGCACTAAGACGGGAAATCAAAAGAAACAGAGTCGTTCAGAGACGACGAAATCATAAAAATAAACGAAAGAAAACAGGAAATATAATCACTTATTCAATCAGACAAGAAGAAGAAGAAGAAATGGATGACGGCTAGAGTTTGATAATCATATAAGATGTTGTTGGATGGATTTGTCTCAATAGTTATTTTCTAAATATTAAATTTTTATATAGTTTTTCTAATATATAATTAAAGATATTAAAAATAAAAAATATACATCAGTATGTGTGACAAAGTCATCTATATCACTTAATTTATGACAAATATAAGAGAATTGTCAACTAGTGCGCACTATTTAATGACTTTAAATGATAAATTTTTATAAAAGTTGTGTGACCAATTCAACGAAAATTAAAAAGTTTAACATTTTTAAAAAATAATTACTTAAAATGTTTAAAGAAAACAAAAGAATTTAATTAATATTTGTTGGTACAGACAGAAAAACATTTAATTATTACAATTGGAAAAATAAAAAGGAAAGAGAAATAAATTCTTTGTGAGTAAGTAGTTCTAAGTTCATCTCAGAGTTGAATCTGAATTATTCTCTTTTTAAATCAATATTTTATATTTTTCAGACAATTTTTCCTTCTGACATATACAATCCAATTCCTAACTTCTGCTTCGGATTTCATCATTTTCCATCCACCTAACAAAACTAAACTGCTTCTCAAACGTGCTTCTTCAAGAAGCAGAAGCATAAGCACCACAAAAGTCATTTTTGAAGTCGACCCAAGTCATCAATTGCTGATTTGATTCAGAAAGGAGTTATTTTTCAGCTCAAGAAGCTGGTTTCATAGGTGCCCATCAAAAAATGGCAAAACGTGGCTACAAAATTCGTATCCTTTTTTATTTTCTTAAAGATTAATAAATGTATTATGCTTGATGAAATTGCTTATCTGGAACTGATTCAACTTTTATTTCATTTTTTTGTAAAGAAAAAGTTTAAATCAAATAAAGTTAGGTACTTTGTATTGAAATCTATTTTTTTTTTTTTTAAGCTTTTGGTTTTTGATTTGAGAGGACAAGTTGGGGATGTAATCTGTTAGTTTTCTGGAAAAATCAGTGAAGCAAATTTTTTTGAAGTTGCTGTGAAAAGTTTAATTTTTTTTAAAAATATTTAATATCTGAATATTGTTGCAGAAGTTAATGGGAGCTTGAAGATTTTGCCTTTGATTTCTGGTTTTATCAGTTCTTTTTTATTTCAATCATTTGAAAATATTCAGCTTTTTTCATCTTAATGAAAGTCATAATTTTTTTTACATGATGATGTGAATTTTGTTGGTTAAGCTTAAAAAGGTGATTTTTAATTTGTTGGTGGTGTTGAATCTTTGATTTTTATGTTCATCTGATTTTGTAAGTTGTTGAGTGTATTTGTTGATAATGTGATTTCCTGAGCCAATTAACTTCAGAGGAATTTGTGGCTCATTCAAGCAATGTAAATTGTTTAAATATTGGGAAGAAGGCGTGTCGTCTTTTCGTTACAGGAGGGGATGATCACAAGGTCAATTTGTGGACTATTGGCAAACCAACTTCTCTATCGGTCAGTGCTATTGCTGCCTTTGTTTTTCGAGCATTTCAATTATTTTAAGTGTGACCTAATAACAATGCTGACTTAGTGTGATCATATGCAGAGCTTGTCTGGTCATACTAGCCCGGTCGAATCGGTTGCATTTGATTCGGGAGAAGTGTTAGTTCTTGCTGGATCGACATCAGGTGTGATGAGGCTCTGGGATTTGGAAGAATCAAAGAGTAAGTTAAATCTTTAATTAGTTTACGACTTCATGATGATCTTGGGATATACAATAACCTAGAATGATGTTTATTTATGGAGCATTGGAGTGTAAGCTAGAAAAATGAAAACTTGCCGATCATAAACTTAGACATTTATTTGATGCAAGAACTATGAATTTAGCTATCTACATTGTGTACATAAACTTAAAAGGGGAATTCATAAGTACCATTTTATGTTTCAGTTTCCAAAATTTATTAATATGCTTTAATATTTGTCATTGTTCTTGAAGTATAGTGGTTCGCACTGTTGCCGGGCACAGATCCAATTGCACTTCTGTTGAGTTTCATCCATTCGGTGAGTTTTTTGCATCCGGATCCATGGACACTAATCTAAAGATTTGGGACAACCGGAAAAAAGGATGTATTCATACATACAAGGGTCATAGCCAAGGTATCAGTACTATCAAATTCACTCCGGATGGCCGTTGGGTAGTATCTGGTGGTTTTGATAATGTTGTAAAGGTAATACTACATACATTTATAAGTCCTTCGTAGTACACCTTGCAATAGATTTATTACAGTTTTCGTATTAATAAACCACATCACAAATTTACAGGTCTGGGATCTAACTGCTGGAAAGCTCTTGCATGACTTCAATTTCCATGACGGACACATTACATCCTTAGATTTCCATCCGCTTGAGTTTCTTCTGGCTACAGGTGATTTAGCGACTTTTGAACAATTGGTTGGGTCGCTCTAGATTGGTAGATGTTTATGTCTGCACTATCTATATATATCATTTTATAATCACTTACTTCTCAACAGTATTGAGTATTGATACATAGAAGAAATCTCTTATAAATGAGTGATATATAATATAAATTCTAGTGCTCTAAATGAAAATTTAATGCGTGATATATAGTATACTTCACCTTTGGGGGATTATGGAGACAACGACATCTCAATCAAGGATTACCATGGAAACTTTTGGTCCAATTGCTCAACTTAGGGCCATCAAAAACAGAAATGTTTTATGGAAATTTAATTTAAAATAGCTTAATATCAGCAAGATCTAATAATGGGGGAAAGTTTCACTCTTCATTTTATTCAGGACCACTTTTTTGGTCACTCCTTTCCAGACTTGTATTTATAACTTAAACCTAAAACTTTTAACTTTCTAAGATTTCGAATCAACCTGCATTAATTCTAACTTCACCTAGGTCGATTATATCTTTCACATATCGTTTATCTCATGACTATCTAACCGAAACAATTATGCATGCAAAACCTATATATAATTATTTCTGTACCTTCTCTCCTTAATTAATTATCAAATCCTCAACCCTATCTTGCCTAGAAATTAATAGAAAAATCAAACTTAAAGAATGAGGATAAATATGGTTGATCTCATGTAAAAAATTTATCGTACTATCTGATAAGAAAATTAAACATAAACATCAAAGATCCTTCGCTATCTCCCGTAGTAATATGTCAATGTGTTATTTTTTATAGTTGTGCCTTCTCTGTCTTTGAAAATGCTACAAACATCTTTTTTATACACATATAACTATGAAGTTTTTGAAAAAACTATTATTCAAGTTCTCAAACTGTTTTGCAGGTTCAGCAGATAGAACAGTCAAATTCTGGGATTTAGAATCCTTTGAACTGATTGGATCTGCCCGACGTGAGGTATTTTAACCAGCTGATCTTTGTTCTTGAGAAAACTATTATGTTCACATATTGTATGCTAGATCTTTTGCTTGTTCTACTCTTTTATTTCTCCACAACACCTATAGACAAATTTGAAACTACTATTAGTACAACCTGAGTGCTAACTTGTACCATTCTTAACACTTCTTTTTAGTTTGTCACTTTACACTATCATAATGGTCAAGAACATCACTCCATTTACTGAAATTGTCAGGGTTCAAGTTTTCCTTTATACATTTTGATACTACAATACATTTTCTTAATTTTAAACATACGGATGCCTAAAATGCTCTTACATTTTATGATATACGATAAATATTATGATGTATCAACATAATTGCCTTTGAAGCCTGCTAAACTATCCACAAATCTATGTTGTGCTTTAACTGGCTTATTTGGTTTTTCTTCTAATGGAAGCTTTTACATTTATTCTCCCAAATGCATGGCATTACAGGCATAAACAATAAACTTCATCGATAAGTATAAATTGCATTGCTTTTAATTTATATTACTTATCTTTTTTTTTTTTTGTGACGGTTCTTATTTCTTATCTGAAGTACATTATATTACTTATTATTAGGCCACAGGTGTACGCTCAATGGCTTTTCATCCTGATGGAAGGACCCTATTTAGCGGACATGAAGATGGTTTGAAGGTAAAAAATTGTTGCAAAATATTTATTATATTTATTCTATAGAATATAGAATAAATATGGCAGACATGTATCAGGATAAAGATGAAGATGTCATTTGCAAAACTCATTGCAGGTGTTTTCATGGGAACCCGTTATTTGTCATGACACTGTTGATATGGGGTGGACAAAACTTGGTGATCTCTGCATTCACGATGGCAAACTTTTAGGGTGCTCATACTACCGAAACTCTGTTGGAGTTTGGGTAGCAGATATATCGGTGAGACCCATTATCATTTAGATATGTTTTAGTTTTTAACTTAAAGCATCATCTTTCTGCTATAATTATATATTTGGCATACTTATTATTCTGTAACGAAGAATGTTTTGAGATGCACATGCTCTTCTCTGTTATCCCTTATTCTGAGTGGTAGTTTCAATGTGTCAGCTTATTGAGCCGTATGGGGATGGCTTGGATCTGAAGAAAGATATAGGCACAGAGCAGAAACATAGTCTTAAGGGAAGTAAATTGGAAAAAGTAGAGGTTGATGCAGGACCAACTGCTGGGTTTCGCAGCATATCTCCTGATGAGTCGAAAGAGATAAAGAATATATATATCGACTGTAAGCCACTGCTTTTTTTTGTTTTTCCTAAGTTGCTTTTGAAATTTGAAATTCAGTATTAATTATCTGTGTTATTGATGTATTTAGTGAGAGTATTATATCCAACTATATTCTTTCACATAAAGGTATTAATTTCTCAATTGTCACGGTAAAAATAAATAATTTCTCAAATTGTCTTCTAAATTTCATTACTGAAACTGTTCTGCTATATTTTGCAAGTTTCTAGCTTTCTTGAAAGTGTCGAGTATTTTCATGTTGGTGTTGGTTAATTTCATAAGCCTAACTTGTATTGACTTTTGAATGGTTTAGTTGTAAGCTGAATGTGCCACCTCTCATGATGTTGATTTAAGTTTGGTTTAAATTTGGATTTGTTGAAGTTCAATAGAGTCTGCTCCATATAGTACAGATTAAGATTCTTAGAATTTGGGTTGAGTCTAACTCAACTTTACAAAACTGGCTTTTAGAGGGAGGGATATCTCCGATGAATTCAATTTCGCGCCTTATCACATCCAATGTGGGACTCTTAGTGCACACGCCTCATGCCTAGGATTGGGCATCTGGAGTGTGACCCGAGTAGCCCGACCGTGGGCTTCCCAACTAATCCTGGATAGGCTCTTATAACATCTTAAAATTTGGGTTGGGTCTAATTCAACCCCTACAAACCGATTTGTAGAGTGAGGGATGTCTCCCGCATATAATGTCATTTTCAGGCCTTATCTCAGTGTGGGACTTTTAAAACACCCCATCATGCCCAAGAGTAGACATCTGAAGCGTGACCCAAGTGGATTTTGGATAGGCTCTGATACCATCTTAAAATTTGGGTTGAGTCTAACTCAACTCCTACAAAACCGGCTTGTAGAGTGAGGGATGCCTCCCACATATAAACTCATTTTCAGACCTTATCCAATATGGGATTCCTAACAAAGATGAATTGGTAGGATTCTACCATTACATCAATGGGTTGTTTTAAGGAACGATGTACAAACAATCTTCTTGAAGTCACTCAATCTGGAAACTTAAATTTACTTGCAAGCAAACTAATGAATTTCTTGACATGATGAATGCATTTCAAGGGGATACTTACATGTTTTTCTGGTGCCTATGCATTTATGATTCTGATTACTTTGGTGATTGTGAATCTAATGAAATGTTTTTTATTTTTTTTATGTATAAAGCTTCTGGTGGGAAGCCTGTTTCTTTACAGAGATCAGCATCTTATCATTCGGTAAAAGTAGATCTCGCAGAGGAATCCAAGGAAATTTATGACTTGGAAACGTTGAAGCAGAATCCTGCAACAAAAGTCCATGTAAAATCAAATGAACAAGAAACTAGAAAATCTCCAATTGTGCCAAACATCCCTGATTCTAAGGACTCTGCTAAACCTGTAAAAGAAACCATCACTTTTTCAAAGACAAAACCCGGGATGTTACTTAAACCAGCTCATGTACGTAGAGCATCCACGGGCAGATTTGATGTTGATAAGTTTTCTGGTGTGAATTCTAGAACTTTTTGTGATACTGCAAGTAAATTGGACAGTGCAAAATTTCCTAAGTTTGAAAGTGATATTGGATCTAACGAAGTCAAAGAATCTTGTGAAGATAAACATCCTATCAAGAATGTCATAGACAAGTCAGACAAAACTGTATCCCCATACAAAATTTTCAACCTGGCAAAACGTAAGTTTTTCATGTTAAACCACTTGGCAGATTAAAAATGCAAGTAACCACTGATTATATTTCCTTATCCTATTCTTTTTATCTCTTTTATGTAGTCTACATTTCCTCTTATAGAATGGGTTCTCTCTCAGTCATATCATGTTTAGATTATTATTTGAAATCATTTCTTCCATAATAGCCAAGTTCTAATCATATTTTGTTTCTCATCCTTTCATTATAACACCATATATTTACACTAAGACCTTGCTAGTGAAATCTTTCAACTTACACGATGTTATCTAAGACTCTTAAAAAATAAGATCTTTTAGAGATGTGAACAAGTGTATATTCTGACAAGTAGCTTGTTTAGTAAAAGAGCTGGACGGCCAATGCATAAGTTCATTCAATCAGTGATTTGTTGCGTCTTTGACTTTTTGATTTGTTTCAGGTGTTGAGTCCTCTACTTGCAATGAAGAAATTACTCCAGTTAAATATGTCAATGGAGGTTTGTTTTTCTTTAAACATGTAGTTTTGAAATGTAGAGAGCCAAGGAAAACTGAACTTTTTTATATTCTATTATTGCAGTTGCTGTTGTACGAGGAAGAACCCGTTCTCTGGTTGAGAGATTTGAAAGAAGAGAAATAGTTCAAGTCAATGAAGATGAAATTAATACACCCCTTCCCACAATAAATGAAGCAGGGGTAAATATGCATAATGGAGATCAAACTAATTCATACCCCACTTTGGTATTTGAGAGGAAAGAAATAATTCCCTGCAACGAAGATCAAACTAGTGAAACTCCTTCTGTGGTATTTGAGAGGAAAGAAAAAATTCCCTGCAATGAAGATCAAACTAACGAATCCCCCTCCACGGCATTTGAGAGGAAAGAAAGAATTCCTCGCAATGAAGATCCAACTAATACATACCCCCCTATGGTATTTGAGAGGAAAGAAAAACTTCCCCGGGATGAAGATCAAGCTAATGAATCTCCCTCCTCGGTGTTTGAGAGGAAAGAAAAAATTCCCCGGGATGAAGTTCAAACTAATGCATCCCCCTCTACACTGTTTGAGATGAAAGAAAGAATTCCCCGCAGTGAAGTTCAAACTAATGCACCCCCCTCCGTGGTATTTGAGAGGAAAGATAGAATTCCCCGTACTGAAGTTCAAACAAATGCACCCCCGTCCACGGTGTTTGAGAGGAAAGAAAGAATCCCCCGTGATGAAGTTCAAACTAATGCATCCCCCTCTACGGTATTCGAGAGGAAAGAAAGAATTCCCCGCATTGAAGTTCAAACTAATGCATCCTCCTCTGTGGTGTTTGAGAGGAAAGAAAGAATTCTCCGCAATGAAGTTCAAGCTAATGCACTCCCCTCCTCGGTATTTGAGAGGAAAGAAAGAATTCCCCGTAGTGAAAGTCAAACTAATGCATCCCCCTCCATGGTGTTTGAGAGGAAAGAAAGAATTCCTCGCAGTGAAGTTCAAACTAATGCATCCCCCTCCACGGTATTTGAGAGGAAAGAAAGAATTCCCCGCAATGAAGTTCAAACTAATGCACCCCCATCCTTGGAGAGGAAAGAAAGAATTCCCCGCAATGTAGTTCAAACTAACGCATCACTCACCTTGGTATCTGAGAGGAAAGAAAGAATTTCCCGCAATGGAGTTCAAACTAACGCATCCCTTGCCATGGTATCTGAGAGGAAAGAAAGAATTCCCCGCAATGAAGATCGAAACAATTTTCCCTCCGTTCCGAACACACCATCTGACATTGATGAATCTCCTAGTCCTAACATACCGGTAAATTTTATCTCAACTTTCACTGTAGCTTGTACGTTTTAGTTAACTTTCACTTTAGCCTCTCAGGTCTATTCTCTTGAATCCTTGCATGAAACATCCTAGTGGGATTTAGATAATTGCTCAATTGTCTTGCTTTTCTTTTTTTATTTCTCTGAATTTCACTGTTTTTTCATCTATAATGTACAAAATAGAAAATGAAATATCAATTTGAGAGAATGCGAGAGATATGACACAATCATGTTCTCTCATTTTCACAAATTTTTGCTTTGGGTTCAACTAGTCATGTTTATTCCGTTACATTATTTTTTCAGAAAGTTGAACCTCAAGTTTCTCAAAGGGATTCAAGCACTCCAAATGAAATGGCAATAATTGAAGGTCTGATGGAAACTCATGATGCAACATTAAGTAATCTCCGTTCACGCTTGACAAAATTACAGGTAATTTTAGCAAGTCTTTAATATTAATATTTTTTCATTTGCACGTCTTTTTTAATTAATATACTCAAATTGTTTCAGCCTCTATTGTTCTTGGCCATGGAACTTGCTGTGTTGTGTTTTGCTATAAGCTGATGTGTAACTATTATTATTTTCTCTTTGACAACACTAAAAGAGAAAAAAATGATAGAAATTGAAACTGTTTGCAATTAATATCACTTACTGGTTAGTGATTGTAATGTGGATTTGTAGGTGGTTCGACATTTTTGGGAACGCAATGATATCAAAGGTGCTATCAATGCTTTGAGAAAGCTGCCAGATCAATCTGTGAGTATTTCTTGAAGTTGTATTTGTTGTGTGCCACTTGTTGGCTTGTTTTTGTTCTGTATCAGTGCTTTCTTTAATAACTAGAAATTAATGGCTTTCTTATTGAATATAGTCTTGAAAATAATTTTATCTTGATGCAGGTTCAAGCAGATGTTATTAGTGTCCTTATGGAAAAGATGGAGATTCTTACATTAGATTTACTTGCTTCCTTACTTCCTGTGCTCACCGGCTTGCTGGATAGCAAGACAGAAAGGTAATTTTTCATTAATACGATGACTTTGAAAATCATGATAGGAATTGAATGCGGGAACTGTTTTACGTCAACAGTGTTGATGACATACAAACATTCATGCAATCACATGCATATAATATTCAATCAGATGCAGATGAATATTTCACAAATAATTATTATAATTACATAATTGTTATTTGTGGTTTTAATAAAATAAAAATGTGAAGGCCACCATTGTAAAAAAGAAAACAGAGTTGTGCTTGCGAGTCCATTTACTCTATTCTTACTGTGCAGACATGTAAAGGTGTCACTGGATATGTTGTTGAAGTTTGTGGCAGTCTTTGGTTCAACAATAACTGCAACCATTTCAGCACCTCCCTCTGTTGGGGTTGATCTGCATCGGGAGCAAAGGTGCGCCCCATTTTCACTTAATTTCATCTTTCTCTATCTTATGTAGTTTATTTATATGTCAACAAATCTAACTTGTTTGAGATCTTGAGGACAGGAGGGAATGCTGCAACGAGTGCTTTATGGAACTACAAAAAGTCCAAACAATTCTTCCAATGCTGATACGGTAATTTTGTAGTCTTTGGTGTTGCCAAGTAATATGTACATAAAATCATATATTTGCATTTCCTTTCATGTCTCTTGTATAACTTTCCTATGATTTTCTTACGCGTCAATGAGTTTTATGAAACAAAGTATTACATCCATCCCATCAAGGGACTCATTCTTTCTTGCCTCTTATCTTCTTTTGGTTAATTCAACAACTTATTTGGCCTGTGAATGAGTTGAGTAAAATGATGCTTAGTAATTCTTCAAACAAAATTTTACTTCCCTTACGTGTTGATACAGAGATTGATATTTAGCTTCTATTTTTTCTCTTGATTATTTGATGCAGGAGGGGTGGTATATTGGCTAAATCTTCCATGGAACTAAATCTTGTTCTTCAACGATCATAACAGAAGGATGTTTATATGATGACCATTCAATTTGTGAAGGAGCAACTTGCTTTCATGTCAGATTGTTATTATCGTAGCGTATAACCTACAATTTTGTCTTGGTGATTTTCTCTGTTAGTTGTTGTCGTCATCGGCTTTGTTGATGGAATGAAACATTTATGAGAGTTGAATGAGTTCTTTTGAAGGTGGAATCAGTCATCCAAGGATCTTTGTCTTCAACAATTCTGAAGGCTTGCGGTCCTAACTTCAATTCACTGATCAATGGTTATTGTTTGTATGTAAATCTTGTTTTCCTTCAATTTGTTGTTACTTCTTGTTATTAGTGGTAGTGATACTGATCCCTATATATTGCCTTACTCCAATTGGGGACTTGGCTTTCAACAAATATATTAGATGTATGTAGTAGCTTTGCTTATTTCAATGTATATCTCATATTTTGTTCAATGAAATGGATTTTTGAATTTTTTTTTTTGTTTAAACTACTCTATGTGTTATGATTATTTTTTATTTACATAAATGTGGGGTTACTTTTTTGATATTTTTTTTAATTTATGGGTTCGAACCCACGACCCAGCATATCAAATGTCTTTGCAGTCTTTTTCCATCTGAGATATACGTCTGAGACTCGGTTATGCATTTTTAAACAAATAATTATGTTTTCAAATCTAGGTTTGAATAATCTCGTTTTCATCAAAATTTAAAGAGGTTTGAATTAACAATGTGAATGTAACAAAAAAAAAATAACTATATCAATTAGTATCTCAAACTAGTGAGAACTATATATTGTGTTTCATAACCCATCTGGACTTTGGTTAATCTTAGTGCAATTTGTAATACAAGTGTGTTTGACCTAACTTTTCTTATGCATATTAGTTTCGGAAATTAAGCTAAAACTATTTAGCAATTTTTTAACTTAAAATTTATTTTTGGTTTGAAAAAGTTAAAGATGTTTGAAAACATATTCTAGAAAAGCTCTACTTTTATTACAAACCAACGCATACTTACTAATGAAATATTTAAAGTACATAATGTTTTGCAGTATAAATAAATTACATGAATTAACATATTAAATTTTTATAGTATGGATAAATTTCATAAATTAACATAATAAATAATTTTTTTTATGTCTTCTACCAGCACCTTTATTTCTGTTTTAATATCATTTTAAGTAAAAAAGAAAGAAGAAGAGAAGTAAAAAACTAAAGCCCTATGAAATGAAACAAACAAACTCTAACTAACATTTATTGGAAGAATCTGGTGTTAGTAGTGAGAAAAGCATGTTTGGTTTTTGTAAGTAAGTACCACTAACTTGGAGTTGGTTGGATAAGTATGAGTCTACGTAGTTCCCTAAGAATTGCGTGAGTTGCAAAAGCCAATCAAAAGAACTTTTGTTTACATTTGATAGTGATAGCCAATTCATTTTATTTCTTGGTCAAGATTGCTTTTAGTGTTGTTTTCATTAGGAAAAGAAAATGACACAATATGATACTTACTGCTTAGGCTAAAATCCTATACGGATGCTGCTAAATATGTGAGGCCACGTAACACATGAGTACGTGACATTGTGGCATGGGATGTGGCACCTAAAATAAAGTCACATCCTAACATTTGTGTAGCCTAATGTTTGGTTTGTTTTATGCGGCGATTAGATATTGTAATAAAGATTGATTCAACTTATAAGAAGTTAATTCATATTAAGAGAATGAGATCAACTTTTAATATGAACCGCATACTTATTTAGTCTTCAGTAAACAATTTGTAAGTATTTTTATTGGTGTTATTTAAGTCTTTTCGCATATCTTTGTTATGATGAATCCGCCTTTAGAATCCAACTCATTTAAAGTTTTACATTTTATAAAAAAATATATCTATAATTTAAAAATAGGATATTTATATAAAAAGATATTTTCATCCGTCAAAAACATATTTAATTTAAAAAAAGGTCATTCCAATTTCATGTAGTTGCTTGGAAATAGCCTCTCTTCACTCAAATACCAAAAACTATCTCTATACTTCACTTTTTAGGAAAAATTCTCAAGTCAACTCCAAGCTCTCTTGGAAATCTGTGATTACAATATTTTGAATCAAACATTGCTTTCAGTGATTTAAACAATATAAAATTTTAATTAACTTTTTTTAATTGAAGATTTTAATTAACTTTAGAAGTATTAATAAATTGATGTAGATATATACTATATTTTTTTCCTTCAAAAAATGATACTATATATTTCTTATAATAGAAAGATATGATAATATTTTATTTGATTCAAAAAATAAAATATTTATAAATATTTTTTTAAGGGGTTATATAATATATTTTTTTATTGAATTCTCTTTTCTAGAATGTTGCTGAGATTACAGTGCCCAACTTTTGGTTTAGTTGATGCATTCTTGCGTAAAAAAATATATATATAGTTGTGTAAAGCCTCTTTATTCGTGCTTCCAACTTTTGGTTATGATTTTTTTTTTTGGAAACTAACCTAAAAAAATATATCATAGTATGATTTGGAGTAAA
>Ga0315913_1007843_pt1 | contig 12732 bp, 9 predicted proteins | sample MpolsnodulesMG_FD_207736 | JGI IMG/M metagenome (GOLD analysis project Ga0315913, IMG submission 207736) | Medicago polymorpha root nodule microbial communities from Los Angeles, California, United States - small nodules | ecosystem: Host-associated > Plants > Roots > Nodule | place: USA... | reverse complement strand
CCATAAATTATTTTATTTTTTGTATAAAAACCCAATAAACCATATTCAATTTCAAAATCCAATCCTCTATTTTCTTTACTCAAATTTACAAAAACAAATAATAAATTTAAACATCGAAAAACACATTGGTGTCAAACTTTGTAAAATGAAAAAAAAAAAACAAAAACGAATCAGCAAACAAAATAAATGAGATCAATTAAGAGAATCAAATTAACCACATCTACACCTATTATTGTCGATAGGATTTTCGTAAAAGAAAATGTCTGCAAATTTATGCCACGACATCAAAGTTTTTACTGTCTCCATGTTGTAGTTGTTACTGAAGTTTCATATTTGACTATGATTCTTTGCAATATATCAGAACGCGGGAAATGAATCTTTATGGAATTCAAATCCCAAGTCGCGACAACAAGTTAAAAACAACACTTTTACTTTTTCAAATGCTTTAAATATCTCCACATTGTGGTCACAACTGAGGCTGCAAATGTAACCACAATTCTTCACAATACATCGCTACGCGACAAAAAATTTAAAACATTGATACATGTATTTTTAGAAACTAACCAATACCTTTCAAATACCAATAATTTCACTATTAGAAACATTGGCTACCTTCCCACATGCAAGATTTTCATAATTCAATGAAAATGACATGACAGTACAACCCAACCCAACAAAGCTATCCCTTTCATATACCAATAATAAGAGCCAATTTGAATTACCTTATTTGGGCTAATCAACCGACATTAACGCTGTTTAGAAGAACTTATGAAAACAACTTATGACGAATTCTCTGATAAAACTTATGAAAACAACTTATAAGGTATATGAAAATAGTTATATTATTAATGATTCATACATAAACACTTAATTAAGCCGATAATCCAAACAGAATTATATTCATTTCACCAAATTCAAAATCAAAATTCAAAAAAGAAGCAAACCTGTTGAAAACAACAGCCAAGGTATCAGAATTCAACGGATCCTCCAAGAAAAACTTCAACTGAGAAGCTCTTTTAGCAGTAGAAAATCTAACAACAGGTGCTCTAGACATAGCATCTCTCAAAACAACACTCTCAGCACCACCAGAAACATATATAGCTTTACACCCTCTATTCGTACTAGCAACCAAACACCCTTCTGTAGTCGCCATCGGAACTGTATATTCAAATCCATCCAACAACAATGGTCCCGCCACACCCACCGGAATTTGAATATACCCTACCGGCATTTCACAACACTGCCCTAAAATCGCTTCGTAATCAAATCCTTCTAATGGTAAACCTTCCAAAGATCTTCCTGATGTTCGCTGTAAAGCTTCACGACGAATCGCGGCAGCTCGGAAACAATCTCCGAGCCGCGATTCGAGTGAGTAGGAAGGTGTGCTACCTTCAACGACGGAGTTTACAATTGAATTATCTTCTTCTGAACATAATGAGGGTTCTGGTGAAGTGAATTTGCGGAGAGGCTGATTGGGGGTGGGGGTGGTGGTAGTGGTGGTGATGACGGTGTCATCGAGGTCCCAACCATCATGAGAAGCGCGTGTTGCAAACGATTGAACAAAATCAATACCGAAGAAACCTAGAAGGTAGATGAAAGAAGCGATGAGGGAAACAATGGCGGCGAGTTCGGTGAAATTGACGACATGAAGAGGAGTGGAGCTACGGATCTTGTCACGCCATCTGTGGAGGAGATAATACGCGACGGCGAAGAAGAGCGTGAAGAAGATGGTGTTGGTGAGGTAGAGAGGGAGAGGGAGAGCGTCGGAGGCTTTTGGTGATGGTGATGGTGGAGGGGAACGGGATTTGAGACGGTGGGAATGAGGGTTGGTCGCGACGGCGCCGGTGGTGGTTGGCGGCGGCCGGCGATGGAGGTCCATTGGTGTTAGAGAGGGAAAGAAGGGTACAGAGAGAGAAAACGAATGGAGAATGAACGAATGGAAAATGAATGAATGGGTTATAGTGTTTGAGCCAGCGAACGCTGCGTTGCCACCGGACCCATATTCGTTGGTGTTTTTTTGTTTTTGTTGCCATTTTTTTTAGTTATTTTACTATTTTATTTTTAGAGGGTTCATTATTTTTTATTTTGTAAAGTGTGTGTGACTAAAACTAGAACATTCATCAAAGGAAAAGTTGTTCTTCTTTTCTTAAAGTGGCTTTTGGGTGGGGAAGTGTTAAAGTATGGTTTAGGACTTTAGAGGTAGATCTATTCTTCAATATTGTACTAAAATTATCTTTATTTTTGTTTACTCATGAAGAAGATATTGGAACAATATTGATTAAATTATGAGGTGTATGTTTGGTTATGTGGTGATAATAATTGATTTTGAAGAAATTGATTATATAAAATTTGTTCAGAGTAAGAATGAGTTGAAGTAAAATGTTTGTGTTTAGATACAATTATATAAAAGTTATTTGAAATAAAAACAACAAATCTTATTTTTAAGTAGAAATTATTTTCAAGACAAAATTAGTGTTACTTGAAATCATTCAAACATGTCAAAATCAATTTTATATAATTTAGAATCAATTTTGACATCTTTATAAGAGGAACCAAATATACGCTAAAAGGATCCGAAAATTTATTTGAGAGCTTAAGAGTGGGGAGGGAGAAAGTGGAGAAAAATAAGAGAAACCGGAAGGAATAAAAGAATATAGAATTTTGAGATGGGAGAATTTTTCAGTTTTTACTTTTCTTCCTGCCGTAAAATCTCTCTAATTTGGAGATCCCAAAAATTTGTATATGACAAAAATTTGGAGGTTTTAGGTTGTTTAGATAAATTCTTCAAACTTAATTTATGTTGTTATAACACTCTTAAAATTAAATATATACATATATATATATATATATATATTTATTTTGGGTCAAGAAATTAAAAATATATTAACTACAAACTTTCATTTATCATTCTCTACATCCTTCAAAAAAAATTATCGTTTTCTACAACCGTATATTTTCCCTAATCTCTCAAACACACCCTAAGTTTATTTTGATAGATGGAATAATAAGCATCAATAAAAACTCGCACATATAAAAGAGGAGATCTTAGGTTTAAATTCAAATAACCATAAATAAATGTTCAACTTAACGATCATCAAATTAGAAGTTGAGTGTTTTTTTTTTTAGTGATATTTGTAGTTGAGTTAAAACCATTATTTAAATTTAAGGACAGTGATATTGGTCATCAATGTTTCCAAAGATTTGGTTCAAAGACCGTATTCAACCCTTCTTCATTAACAATGATTTTGTATTTTTTTTTTTTTTGATGTTACAAGGAATGATTTTTTTTGCCAACGCAAGAAATGATCTTATTTAGGGGTGGCAAAAATACCCATACCCATAGGTACCTGTGTGTAAAATCCGTCACGGGCACGGGGCGGGTAGCTAAACGGATATTTGACTACCCATTAGTATATGGATACAGACACGGATTTGATTGTACTCATACCCACGGGTACCTATACCCGACAATAAATTAAGTAAATTACTAAAATATCCTTATATATCTTATTACTTAAAGTTGTTACCTTATTGAAGGAAATTTTACTGTCCACCTAAGATTCCTCATTAATAACCTATTTTTATTTTTAATTCATCTTATTAAGTTCAACATATCATATGGATTATGTATGAATCATGAATTTTTTATGGATTATGTAAGAATTGTGAATTTTCTATGAATTATGTAAGAATTGTGAATTTTCTATGGATTATATATGATTTATGAAATTTTGAATGAATTATGTATGAATGTTTAAAAGTGAAATTTTTTGGTCATTAATTTTTTTACCTATAAATACCCATGGATACCTTTATACCCGCGGGTACATGTAGGTACCCATAAGAGTACGGAGCTGGCACGAATATCATGTTTATCCAACGAGGCGGGTACAACTATCATTCTATCCGTACCTATAGGTATCCATTGACATCCCTAATCTTATTAGAACATTTCGTATTCCTCTGAAAGAAAACATTTTGTATTTTTTAATTTATAAGTGTTGACATTATTTTTAACGGATAAGAGTCCACATGATTGATTGCAACACCCACTAAATATATATTAAACAAAAAAAATGTGTTTTTCTAAGAGAAACCAAAAAAGTGTTCTATCACTCTAGTTGGTGATAATGCTCTATTAATAATGAATTATAAATTAAAGATAAATTAAGTGTAACTCCTACATGAACATGAGCCATGGTATAGTTGGATGAATCATGTGACACATGTGAGTGTTTTCTTCCAAGAACATGGTGTGAACCAACTCTTTTCATTTGATATCATAATTAATCAAATTTTCTAATAGTCAATCATGTTCTGCTGTCTTCTCTAAAAAAAAAAATAATAATTCTTCTATCTTTTTATTATTATGTACGATAATATCATTTCTAGAAGCGTATTGTCATAAGAAGATAAAATGTAGATGTGCAAAACACCACAATCAGGGATGGATTCAAAAATATTTAAAAATAGAGGAATGTTATTTGAACAACTATTTGGTTGACAATTTATAGGACAATCATAATTTACAAAGAAAAAGTAGGTATTTGTACGAAAATCAAAGCAATAGAGAGATAAACTAAAAATAATGTGAGTATGAGGGGGAAAGTTGTCATAAAATGTATGTTCAAATATCATTTCTCTTAAAAATATTAGTATATATCGACAATATAATTATCTTTTGTACACCACATTCTTTCAACTCATTCTACAATGTTATGTTTTAGGTTAACTCGTAAAATAACTTTAAAAATATTTACTTAACAAAATTTAATTGAATGCATGTGTAAAAGAATTTACACCATCAATTTATATAAATTAATTTTTACATTTAATTGTAATAATTTTATTATATATATAAGAATGTGCAGAATGTACTATATATAGTTTATTAGAAGGAAAAAGGAAGGGGTCTTAGCCCGCAACAAATGCTAACATATTAATACTTGCTATTAATTATTTTTTTTATATCTAAAACGTTGTTTAGGCGAGTAAATGTATGTAAAATATATTTGTATTGCAATTTTGCTATTGATTGTCGGAAAGAAGGAAATTTGTGGGAGAAAATAGAATCGTTCATGATAACAAGTGATAGTTTTTCATCTATTATCTTCACCATTCTTGCAACCATTTACGTGGAAGATCATGCTCGATTGTGGCTATTTGTGGAGCGTTTGATGTGCGCGATACCTTTTTCTGCGAGCAAAACCCTGTTAATGTTAAGACAACTTGTGTTTTAGCTTCAGATACGATTCGAGATTATATGTGGCGCCACCGTGTTAACAATGATGCACAAACTATTGTTTCAACTTGGATAAAACCGCAAGCAGATTGGTTGAAGTGCATCAGTGATTGTGCTCGTTTTGAAGCTGAAGGTAAATCGGGTGTATGTGTTATTTTTCAAGACAACCTTGGACATTTTATTCAAGTACATTCCATGATATTTCCCTCTATTGCAACCGCAGGTGAATGTGAAGCTACTCCTATTCAACAAGCCGTACAAATTGCTCTAGACAGTGGCTCAAATCAAGTAGTCTTCGAAAGTGATTGTCAGACAATTGTGAACGCGATGAATAATAACAACTATTATGGGCAGGGGTGTACATGGGTTAGGTCAACCCGAAAAATCCAATCAAACCCACATAAAAAAAATCCAAAAAAGTGGGTTGGGTTGGGTCATTGGGTGGGTATGGTTTTAAAAATGGAAAACCCATAAAAAATAATGGGTTTCGGGTAAAATCAGACTCAAACCTAATAAACCCACTTACCCAATAATACCCACATCTTTTTTAGGGAAATAATACCCACATTTTTATTTTTATTTTCGTAGGAACAAAGGAGAATACCAAAAGTTTTGGTCATAAATTAAGTCTCATTTTCAAAATTGACACAAGGTATCATTTATATTGAAAATTAAAACTTGCTAGGTGTAACATCCATACTAAATGTATTTAGAATATTTAGCATGTGTGTTATCTTAGCACTAGATACATTAAAATTTACAACATAAAAGCTTCAAATGAATATAAGCATCTATACAAGTTTGTATATCTGATACAACAATCCTAGAATCCATTACAAACTTCTAGTAAACACTTGAATCCATAACAATAATCTGCAACTGATACGAACGAGTATTTGATGATAATCCATTCGGCTACATATCTGTTGCCCTTTGCCACAAAACCTGTTGATCTGAAACATAAAAGGATTGGGATGAGGTATAATGTCTCAGTGAGTTCTACCTAATCCTAGGCTGCGGGCAATCTCAGAGAAAACATACGATTGTCACCTTTCTATAAATACAACTCATCAAGGTTGATTATACATGTGTGTGCTCTACATACCTGAACGATCATATAACACTAAGATCGTTTTCAGAGCTTCTAACATATACCTGGTCTACTAGTCTTGCTATTTGCTCTATACATCATGGCGGTCAGGGGAAACTAAGACCGCTAGATCTGAATACTATCAATATCATGGCTTATCCATATCATATACATAGCAAATTCTAACTGGACAATCGGGGGAAAGCTAAGATCGTCAGCAGTGAGTCATCATAAGGTTGTCTTGATGCATGATCATATACATGTCCGTGTCATAAAATAATCCTACCATAATCTTGTTGCATAAATTATCCATATTATGTTAGAGGTTAGCGTTGAGCAACATAATTATCTTGGTTTGTTTTACGGATCAATCCTGAGTGTAGTAACCCCAGAATATAATCCCATGAAATAACCGGTGAAATTCCTATCGGAGATTAACACTGGACTCCTCTTAATGTCGTGCGGGCGTACATTGCGGAGTGTATCATGTCCCCCTAACGTGAACCTCTCGTATCCCCCTGACGTGGATAACAAAAGACACGACATATTCATATTTACATAGGTTAATTCTTACATAAGAGGCTTTATAACATATACTTACTTGATTAATTACCACGGGTCCGTAGCCTACCCGTAAAGCGGTAAATAATTATATACTTGTTCTTGTTCATGTTATACTCTTAGTCATTCGTAGACCTAACATGCCTTGGTAACGTGCTAGCTTAATTAATCTCAACTATCTAAGTTGAGGCTCTATATATTGCCCAATACTTATAAGTTAACTTGCTACCCGAACATAACTCGGATTATCTTATATGGCACTCTCAGGTTCCATCAAAGGTCTCTGTCTTAACTTTGCGGTTGCTTAGAGACAGGTTACCAACAAAATCCAATCTCATGAACCGCGGCATTATACATGTGGATGATTCTCTGTGTGGCAGGTTGCGATCAAATTGAAAGCGCGCAACATTTGTTTATTAATTGCAGTTTTTTGGCTCTCTATGGCAGCATGTCAGGTTTTGGCTTGGTTTTCCAGGGGTTGATCACAACGTCCCAAGCACCCACTTCTCTCAATTTACAAATTACTTGGGTGGGAGGAGGAGTTGTAGATCATTTCTCTAGCTTTTGTGGCTTCTTTGTGTGTGGCTCATATGGAAAGAACGTAATAATAGAATTTTTAATAATGTTCATTCTTCCATTATGGAGCTTTCGAAAAAAGTTAAGTTCCACGCTTATTGGTGGTTAAAGGCGAATAACGCCTCTTTTGTGTACGGTTGTGAACAGTGACGGTCGAACCCTTTGTGTTGTTTGGGTTTCAGTCATTGCTAGTCCTTGTATATATTTATCATACACTTTGTTTTTTGAGCGCCCTTTTTAGTACACCTTGTGTTTGAAAGGCGTCTCAGTTGTTATTAATATATTCCATTTTAGTTTCTTCAACAAAAAAAAATGAAAAGATTTCATAAAAAAAACAATAAAAAGGAAAAGAAAAACATCTTGACACATCAATAAACTTTGTGGTATATATTTTGACGGATTAGGATATCTCCATTTAGAAGTACCTCAATTCCTTTCATTTAAAAAGAGAAAGACACAATTTTTCTAAAACACATTATAAAATAATTAATAATGATGAAATCCACTTGGTGGTACGATCTACTCCTCTGAACAACATCATCCATTTATTTTGATTAACAAGAAGATCAAATTCTACATCAACGTTACCATATTTTTAAATCACCGCCATTGTTAGATACTACCTCATTTCCCAAGCTTATAATATTTCTCCATCAATTTGAGCATCTTCCCATCGGTGAAAGATTGTTTTGTAAACACGGAGCATTTTTCTATTTTACCATACTTCTACTTTTAAGTATTTTTCTCCATAACCCCCTCCTTCTCTAGTAGACATATCCATCTCCATTACGTAAGCATTAACCAACACTACATTAAACAACTTCAACACTTTTCTCGGTGCTTTCTAAAAGAAGAAATTATGTGGTTGAAAGCAACGATACTTAAGCTTGGTCGACATGATCACTCTCTCAAAGTATGCCTCCAACTCTATTATTTACTTCCACATGCAGTAAACTAAGATCCCCGAGATTTGTGATGAAATAGATAATATCCGACAAAGTTTTGTGGGCATAAAGCTCATTTGTTGGACCAGGACTAGGATGTTTGCTGTCTACCTAAATTGAATGATGGACTTGGTCTTAATCAGGACATACGAATGGGTCTTTCCTCATGAAAATATTGTGGAATCTTATTTAAAAACAAGATAAGCTTTGGTATAGAGTTCATTGGAACAAATACCATTAAGAGAAACTCATTTGAGTTAGTCTGATGATGTTGACCTGGAACCTTGAATATGTTTCTCTCAATGTCTCAGGTTCAATTCTCCCAATGTCAATTTCGATTGGTTAGTTGTCTTCTTAAAAAAAAAATCTTAATATCACTATCGGGCCTAAATCTTGTGACTCTCCTATGTGGAAAGTGCCTGTAGAGATTTGGGATGATTTTTAGAGTCATGTGATCCAGCAAATAATGGATAGGAGATTTACTACTGTTTTGTTGGAGAAATGTACCCGGAAAAACACTTCTATCTTCTATTTAGTCAATTAAACGTACGTCAAACACATGCTTTAAATCCCTATGAGGAATGGGATCAGAACCTCTTGATGGATGACTTGCCACTAAATCTAATGGTTATGGATTAATCTTAACACTGCAGTAACTTACAATTCTATAAATTTTAAACTATTAATGGACGATGAGAATATCCTTTACAACAACTTTTAATACAAGTGAATGGATGAATACTTCAAATTTTTGTATTGGTACAATTCCCTTTTTACGACAAACAAATACTTCAAAGAAACCCTTGTCCTTATGGGAACGATCCAAAACAAAAAACAAATTACAGACACTGACCGTGTGACTTGCATGTAAATCACCCAATATATTAGCATCTCTAAACTCATGAATAGGTTTGTGTCAAATCATACAACTTTGAGATCCCCGCAAATTGAAAAGAAAAGAACGTGACTAAAGTTAAATTGTTGAAAGGGTCAACATTGGCATCTCTACTAGTATATTTTGAGCTCTAAGAAATTATAACTGTATTATTCTGTCTGTTCCTGCAATATTCAAAGAAAGAAAAATGTTATTTAAAGCAAAATAATATCAAGCGAATGTTTCACGACACACATGACATGTATTCCACTCACTCGTTATTTAATGATTTTCATTTGTTTCTCCCAACCTTCCGTGTTTTCCACTCAAAACTGATTTTCGTTGGCCTGTCAAACTAAAAAGATCTATTTAAAACTTTTGAAACTCAAAGGACTAACTTGAGAATTCTGTCAAACTTAAAGGACCAAACGTGGTATTTGGCCATCTTATTAAATCACAACTTGAAGCTACAATCAACAACTTTGGTTTCGTAAAAGTTGGGCATACTGGGTGATTGGTCTCTTGGTTTCTCTCTGTAGGTGCAGTGAAACTCAATTTTGATGGTAGCTCATATGAATTGGTAGCATCATTTCAAAATTTCATAAAAACTATTGTTAGTCATTTGTACGCATTAACGCAATAAGAAGACGGGATAGACGGGTACGGAGTGGAAAGACAACGAAATCACAAAAACAAACGAAATAAAACAAAACTACGTGAAAATCACTTATTTAACTAAAAAAGAAGGAAAATCAATTCATATGGATGATTTAAGAAAGAAGAGGACGTTGAAATAACTTAAAAAAAATAATAAATTTGAGTTTAGTTTAGGGCTTTGTTCTGAAAAATAAAAATCATCCATCCACCCAAGTTTTAAGCGAACAAACCTAATCCCTCCCCACCGGCGACGACAATGAAATTGAAAAGGCAGAGGAGTAGCGGCTACTCGAAATCAGTTCGTAGTTGTTCATATTCAGATTTAGATTTACCGGATGATTGTTGGGAACATGTGTTCAGATTTCTTAACGAGGATAGTGACCTAGAAGACGACAACTGTCGCTACTACTTGAAGTCCCTCTCCCTCGTCTCAAAGCACTTGCTCTCCATCACTAACCGTCACAAATTCTTTCTCCGAATCTGTCATCCAACCCTCCCTTTCCTACCTCGTCTCTTCCGTAGATTCACCAACCTTACCTCCCTCGACTTTTCACACTTTTACGGTGACCTTAACAATCTTCTCATCCAAATCTCTTCTTTAAAGTTGAACTATTTCACATCTCTCAATCTCTCCAACCAATCCACCATTCCCGCTATTGGATTGCGAGCTTTTTCCTCCTCCTCCTCCTCCTCCACAATTACCACTCTCACTTGTTCCAACATAGGCTTTATCGATACCACTCATGATCTCAAGCTCATCGCAGATTGTTTCCCTTTCCTCGAACAACTTGATCTCAGTAACCCTAGAGGTTTCCAAGTAGAGGAGGAGGCTCTTTTGGTTGTCCTAGCACTTTTTAAACTCCTTTGTAAGGTTGATCTTTCTCATCATTGCTATGTCAACGATGAATTCATTTTCCAGCTGTTTACCAACTGTAAGTTTCTCAAAGAAGCCATCCTCATAGACTTTATAGCATTACCAACCACGGTATTGCTTCTGCTCTCCATCTGAGACCCGACTTGAGCTCTTTGTCCCACTCCCCTTCACTCAAGTCCAAAGCACAACCCATGTTTGTTACTTCACATTTCATCCACTCCTTGACCAGTTTAAAGGCTTTGACTTGTCTTGATTTGTCCTGCTGGCACATCTCCGATCACTTCCTTTCCTCTATTGCAATGCAAAGTCTTCCTTTGACGACCCTTGGCCTCGGATATTGCATTGGCTACACTTTTTCTGGACTCTTGCTTTTTTTTATCCAAGTGTCTACGTATACAACATTTGGACCTTCAAGAAACTGATTTTCTCACTGATCACCATGTTGCTGAGTTGTCTTTATTCCTTCCTAATTTGGAGTCTATAAACCTTAGTTATTGTATTAAGCTCTCATATTCTGCTTTTTATGCACTCGTTAGGAACTGTCCTTCACTTAGTGAGGTCAATCTCAGATTCGCATGTATCGGGCACAAATTCATGGCCTCCACTGACAACTCTAATTCTTCCAGGTATTCTCTTGTTGCATACCCTCAATTCAAGTCTCTCGGTTTGTCCAACAATTTTCGTTTACAAGATGAAAACCTCATACTATTTGCTTCCATTTTCCCCAATCTGCAACTTAATTTGAATCGTTGCTCTCGCATAACCGACCAATGTGTTGCTCAACTTTTAAGGAGATGTTGTAAGATTAGACATTTAAATCTAACCAACTGTAAAAGTTTCAAGTCACTTCAAATCGACTTTGAAGTTCCCAACCTTGAGGTGTTGGACTTGACACATACAAGAGTACATGATCAAACACTCTATGCAATCGCAAAGACGTGTCGTGGGCTTTTGAAACTGTCGCTGCAACTTTGTACGAATGTCACCGAGAAGGGAGTGATGCATGTGGTAAAAAACTGCACAAAACTCAGAGAGATCAATTTGGATGATTGTAGTGGAGTCCATGCTAATGTTGTTGCATCCATGGTAGTTTTAAGCCCATCCTTGAGAAAGATAGCTGCTCCACCTGATTTTCCTACGAGTGAAAGAAATAGGAAACTCTTCTCGCGTCATGGATGCCTTCTTGAAGTTTGAACCCATAATTATCTCACTGGGCACAAGTTAAGATGCATGATGTTTTGCCCTTTTTCCTCATTGTTTGAATGTTGGATGGGAAATTGGATCTTGCTGTTGATTGACGCCAATATATTATGTTTCTTATTTTGAAGTTGCCCTTTGTCTGATATTATGTTACTTAGGGTTTCATTAATTTTAATCTGGTCAAATCCGTAGATAAAATCAAATGATGAAATCTTTTACATTAGCAACCTTAAGTTTATAAATTCATGTATCACTTATGTGACAACGTTTATTAGGCCATATCCTATAACTAATTACTCAGGTTTTTTATCCTCTACTTATTTAGGTGTACATGTGTGGGTTATGAGGGAAGAAAAAAACTATAACCCATAAATAGGAAACCGTTTCCATTTCCTTTCTCTATTATTTTCCTCTCTCTTATCTAAATCTGGACTTTATTTTTTGTTTAAAACTTCACATTATCTACTAGCAATCTCCAACATTAAAAATCTAGATCACTAAAGAGAAGAGACCTCTCTTACCTTAAATAAGAGCACAATAAGAGTGAACATGAGTTTCTTCTTCAATATCTTAATGATCCATATACTTTCCTTTTATGAATTTTGTCCTTAGAACTTAACTTCCTAGGTTACTAATGCTGAACACATGAATTTCTCATTTTCAAACGACACAAAGTGTATTTTTGGTATCACAGATGGAAAAAAAAAAATGAAT
>Ga0315913_1007842_pt1 | contig 12733 bp, 5 predicted proteins | sample MpolsnodulesMG_FD_207736 | JGI IMG/M metagenome (GOLD analysis project Ga0315913, IMG submission 207736) | Medicago polymorpha root nodule microbial communities from Los Angeles, California, United States - small nodules | ecosystem: Host-associated > Plants > Roots > Nodule | place: USA... | reverse complement strand
CGGCTGGCAGAGAGAGTAGGAATTTTTTTTGGTCTAGTCCTGCAGTTATATTTTAAATCAAACATAGAACAATTACTCATGTTGTACAGTCTCTTACTTGTTTTACAAGTCATCATACACAAGCTTAACATTTAAGCTAATACAATGGCAAAATTTCATGTTAAAGAGGTAATTTCTTTATCTTTTCCTTCACCAAAAATGTTTCTATAACTCATTCAACAAATGGAAATATATCCCTATACCTCATCCATATGATCCTATTCAGCTCATTTAGGCTATTTCTTGTGCAAGAAGTGCAATCTCAATTTCCTGCAGTGACTTCCCTTTTGTTTCCAGAACATATTTCTTCACAAAAATCACAGCTAACAAAGAAAATGAACCAAAAATACTATACAAGAGTTGTGCTCCCATTTGTTCCAGCATGCGCAAAAATAATAGCCCCACGAAGAAGTTTATCACCTGTTAAAATAAATGTTAACGAAAAGAGACAAATGAAAATGACATTGATAATCTGGAAAGGCAAAACTTATTTTTCAAGCTTTTAAAATATTATTCGATGCAACTGAATTATACATTTAAGAGGAGATTTCAAGTCATTCTAACTACTATAAATTCTGAACTCAAATTGCAATTCATACTTTACGGACGGGACATTAAGACGGACACCAGACACGACACAAACACATAGATACCTTAATTATTTAAGAAAACAATAGTGGATTGAATGTAAAGTTGTAAACACATGTATCGATGTCATATCAGTGTCAGACACCACACCAGGCACACTTTCAATTTGCAGTTAACATTCCCAAGATCACAAGGCAACAATCTTACTGATTTCACGGTTTAGCAAGGTGATCCCAACCGAACCCACCATTTCCCAGTTTTGCTTCAAAACAGAATGACAAAAAGGGTAGAGGATTGTAAACTTGTAAACTTGTCCTAGAGTCATAGTACATTAGTACTATATATGATCAAACTACAGAAATGACCAAGTCATATATAAATTCTAGTAGTTACCTATCAAAATTTTTAGGAAGTTCTATAATTTAGATTGAGCCGAACTCAACCCTGAATCTAGTTCAAGGAGTAAGGATTTCCCAAGCTTTTATAAGGATTACTTTGGCTATATCAATGATTACTTTGGCCATATCACCAGATCGATGCAAGATCTCAACAGACTCCTCACGTCCAGGATTGGGCATATGATGTGTGGACAAATGTGGATGGCTTAATAACATTACTAGGATAGACTCATATGATGCATATCATCTTAGAATTTGGGTTTAGTCTAACTCAACCTCAAAAGTTAAATCTAGGGAAGGGTACTGCTCGAGTTTATAAGTGCTATTTTGGCCATATCTCTAGTCGATGATGCGGAATCTCGAAACACCACTTAGGACTACGACTAAACATTTAGAGTGGCGATAAATGCGAATTGCCCACTATCAAAGATCTCAACAGGGAGCATCAAATATCAGTGAATGGAAAAAAACGATTACCCAATGGACAGCCAAGCATATTGCCATTGCCTTGGCTCTGATCTTGCCAGGTAATATTTCGGACATGAGGAGACAAGGAACTGGACCAGCACCAAGAGCGAATGATAGCACATACCTGCATTGCATATTCCACTTTACATTTAGAACAAATATTATTAAACATGAGCACTCAAGTATGTAGAGATCTTCGAAGTCATTTGGTAGTGCAAAAGAAGGAACAAACGCCTTTCAAATTCATGAGCAAGGTCTCCAAATGCAAGTTGAAGTTTTCTAACCACTTACAGCAACATGCCACCGACGGATAGATACATTGCTCCAAATCCTGATGCATAAGAACTTGCAGCAATGACTTGTAGACCCATTGTTACTGCCTAAATAATAAAATGAGTAAAAGTCGGGTAATATAATTGGATAGAAAACAAACTCTTGAACAATCTAGTTTGAATTTCATAACATTCAAGTTTAAAATTATTAATTCAGAAAAGTTATTATTTCCATTTTTGTTTCTTACCATGCCTAAAAAGCTACCGAGGAGAAGCACTTTCCTTCCAAGTTTATCCATCAGAATCATTGAAATAACTGAACCTGAAGTGGCGTACACAACAAGATTGAGACAAATATACAACAATTTACAGATTAACCTAGAAAAAATACAAAGGAGTTAAGCCAGTGGCAGATACCCAATAAATTGCATATTCCTACACATGTGTTTCCCATCTTTGATGATACACCAAAGCTTTCAAAGGTAGTTGAAGAGAAATAGAAAACAGCATTTATGCCGGACAGTTGCTGCAAAGCAAAAAGCGTAGATCCAATGAACATCACTGCAAAATGCATTTAATGATTTAGAAACCAGAATTAGATAACTATGTACTTTCAAAAAGACTCTGTTAAAAAGGATGACATGATTAAGCAATTGACTAAAAGATACAACGATATACTGTTCCACACACAATATTTCAAAAATTGGAAGAAAAAAATTATGATATATACCTCTGGCATGGCAGCCAAACAATAATTCTGAGAGTTTCATTGTGCCGGACTCATCACCTCTGTCAGACTTTGTCAGTTCACTCATTGCAGGTTTCACATGTAGTCCTCCCAAGAGCTTCTCAAATTCAGCTTCAGCTTCAACGGTTCTTCCTTTCTGAGCATAGCGAAAAATAGGAAAAATAGATATATTACGAAGGATTTATTTAATAGTAATTTAACAGATTTAATCATTGTGGGAAGGTAGCTCGTGAGCTTAGCTCAGTTGGTATGGACAATGCATAAAATATGCAAGGTCCGGGGTTCAAACCCCGGCCACCACCAAAAAAAAAAAAAGGTAGCTAAGAAGTACAAAAAAGGGGTAGCTGTTAGAATAAAACATAATGACAAATTAGTAAATGGACTGTTAGAGGGAATTAACTACATAATAAGTAGGGGGCTGCAAGGGGAGAGCGAGATCATTCAAATTTGTAACCATTAAATGGATAGAGAAATGGTTGTTCTAGAAGGGGAAACCCTTGGAGGAAAGTCTTCTCTCCTTTTCTCTGGATTCCTAATAATTTGTCCGACTTGCTGCCTTAAGGCACGGACCTATCTTATATAGACTTCATTTAGCTCATTTCTATCTTATGTGGAACTAACCTCTCAAACTTGAACGCATGGGGAAAGGAAGATTGTTTGAATTTGTAAACATTGAGTGAATAGTCAATTCGCTCTGTTGTAGAAAGGAAAACCCTTGGAAGAGAGTCTACTCTCCTATTCTTATTCTTTCAATAAAGTTATATTCTTTCTTTTCATTTCTGTCTATGACTTGTCCAATTATTTTCACTCGGTTCCCAATAGTATCAATCATAACGGGAAGAGAAAATATCCATTAAATTCACTAAGGAGAAGAAACAACATAGATGAACACAAGTCACCTAGCAATAAAGCCTTTCAATAGCCTCGCATCAGGAAAATATAGTCCATAGAAATTGAGGAAATAAAAAATAGGTTAAACAAAAAATAAATAATAAATAAATAAACAAGAGAACTTGACACACTATAGGTTCTATTGCCGATCTTTTTAGTTTATATATCATCACAACGATCAAGTTCATATTTATATATCTATAAGCCATTATCAGGAAAACATTTTTATCATACTTCATTCCACACAATCAATTAGCCAGCAACAAAGAGTCCAAAATAGTCAAAATCAAATGCATTAGGTTAACCAATAATAGTCAGTACTTAATAATTTACATGGAGATTTGACCTTGAAAAGCCAATGAGGACTCTCTGCACAGATCTCCATGAAAAGAGCAAGTGCAGCAGCAGGGATGACAGATACCCAAAAACAAATCCGCCACCTGAGCACAAAATTTACACATAAGATGCTACTTTCTACAAATAATATCAGTTGGGTAAAAAGTACTACCTCCGTTCCTTTTTAAGTATTATTTAAGGCGTTGTTTTACACAATCAAATAAACCAATAAGTTTTGTTGTTTATGTGTATCTATTTCTCTCTCTGCAATAAATAATTAAGGGTGATATTGACAAAACAACTTGTGATGTTGAAATGAACTTTGAAAATGGCTAATAGATAGAAACAAAAAATTTCGAAAAATAAATGACAGTTAAAAAGGAACGGAGGGATTAACGAAGAAGAATAGAATTGATAGATAACGCTGCTATAAAGATATGATCATGAATTTCATCAAGCCAATTTGACATTCCATACCAACCAACTATTTCTTTGGCTGGGATTCCTATAAAGAGTGAACCCATGATTCCAAGACATGTTGCAATCTGAGTTAATCCCCCATAAGTACCCCGCACAGCAGGAGGTGAGACCTATTAATGCAAGGGGAGCTTACGATTATTAACTGAAAATACTTCTATTCATAAATAAAATGAGCTCGTACTGTAGAGAGAGAAAAAAACATTTGTAGCACCAACACTTCAGATTGAATGAGGGTTCGGTGTCTGACATCGACACATATGGTTACATTCAAATATTTCACTTTCTCAAATTATTACCACTGTTGTGTTTGGCATCGGTATCGGTGATTCACAGAAGAAGAAAAAACAATATTGATAATATCTATACCTCCGCCACATAAAGAGCTGCAACAGGTGGACCAAGTCCCAATCCAGTACCAACAAATAACCTTCCCAAAAGCATGCCCCATAGAGATTTTGATGTTGCACTGCAAAAAGTTGAGTAATAAGTGTAAAGTTGTATGCATTTATTTATTTTGATGACTCTTTACTTTCCTTCCTGTTTGACCTCTTGCATTATCTTTTTGTTTTATACAGAAACATAGTGGAATAAGAAGCCAATAATTGAAAACAATTAGAAAGGGAACATGGACAATATAAGTATGAAAGAGAATGTGTTAGAAAGGGGCGTGTTATTTTTTATAACGATGGGGTGATTAGAGTTGTAAAGTGATTTCTCAGTCTTTTTCTACTTTTCCTAATTTGTTAAGTTATAGTTAAGATTTATGTCTACCAAAAGCGATTTGAAAAACAAAATTCGAATTCAAGAGAAACCAAAGTAGATGGATTTTGATGCTTCATGTGCCTTTTTTCAAGAATGTTAAAACATGAAATTTGTTTCAAATCTAAATTTTTACGCTTAATGCTGCACTAAATTCATAATTGTTAAATATCACCAGTACAGACACAGACCTATAAGGAATTATGCAGCTCATACCTCATTATTGCTCCAATGATCATAGGCAAAGCACACAACTGGAAACTTCTTCTACGCCCAACCCCATCTGCAATCCACCCACTGAAAGAAGATCCAATAAAAGCACCTCCTAAACATATACTTACTACAAGACCTTCATAAACATACACATAAAAGGAAGTGGATGAATATTTATATGCAAAAACATTATAGAGATTAATGTTTGTCAGAAAATTAAGATGAAGTACCTTCAGCCAACGTATCCCCACTAAAGCCGAGATCTAAAGAAATGCTCTCTAAGGTTTCATTGACTACTCTGTGTTGCAGATGATGACAAGAAAATTAGATGATTTCATACAAGGACAAGAAGATGAAAGAGTTTGAAGCTTTGGTGAAGTGTATCATACCCAATATGGTAGCCATATAAGAATGAGGAAAGAGAGGCCACTATTACATGCCGCAAAGAGCGCCGCCAACAAGGTTTGGCACTCTGTACACGCACTGAAGATATGAAAAAGGAAATTATATTGTTAGTTCTATCAATTACAAACCAACTCTCCAAAGGGACTTTTGAAAGGAAAAAAAAACACTTCTTCATTATTTCCACACCAATTAGGAAAAAGAAATGAAAACTTCATGCTACATAGTGTCCATATGACAGAAGTTCATTGTTGGTCACTTGGTTGACTTGTGAACTTTCTTAAATATACAAGGCAAGACTGACCATGTTTTCTAAGGTATACTACACAAATTTTTCTTTCAATTCCAAGCCAAATTTTACAAGCTCAATAATGAAATGGTTTGTCAAAATGTTTATTCAAATTTTACGCATAAACTATTGAAATCAATGAAAGGGAGTCTTGGTGCAACAATCGGTGTTACTGCAATGTGATTAGAAAGTCAAGTAATTCTCATATCGGACCTAACTGATCCTTACAAAATTGGCTGATAAGGTGAGGGGTCCCACTCTATAAATTCATTTCAAACTTTATATCTATAACTATTCATCCTGGGACTAGGGTTTTTTCCCAATACACCCCCTCAATCTCCCAACACTATCGGGCTTGGTGTGGTGCGTCGATATAAATGGTTGGTGATGGATAGGCTTTGATATTATATAAGATTTTTATATTGGGGTTAACTCATCCTTACAAAATCAGTTTGTAAGGTGAGGGGTGTCACTCTTGCCTTTAGTCTATATAAATCAGTACCCCCTACCCCACAAAAAAATGTCAACAAAGAAATTCATGAAGCAAACATGCATAACATATGATTATGCAATTAATATACTATAGCTTAATAAGTAATAACAGAATACCAATGCAATACAACCCTTGTAAAAGTAGCCATTTCCATTTCTTCCCCAAATATTCAGTCTCACACACACTACTATCAACTTCTATAGTGCATTGGATATCATTGAAAACTAACAGAATCACTCAAACATAAAATGAATAAATCCAAAAACAGCAAGGTACCTGGATTTTCATCTTTACTATCATGCACAATTAAGTATTCCCTTGATGCGACTCGCTGTCTTCCTCGCATCGCGAAACAATAAAATCCTTATGCAAACCTCACAACAGATTACCTTTCAACAATCTCCTGCACCATAACAATAACAAAATCAAAGTTACAAACTTTTTCTCAGATCTAACATGCCCACAACTTCATTTTCCAAAAAGATTACTTTTTTCCATCCACATTGTTGTTTCATAAAATGGGGTGGACATTAATATCAAAATTATTTGATTATGTTCAAAAAGTAAATATGAAGAAAATTACAAAAAAATCAAAAAAAGTTATAAAAAAAAAAAAAAAAACACAAACGAAATCTTACATTGAATAGGAAAAATAAACTAAGAGAGAAATGAGAAAATGTGTACCTTGTTATTGATGATGTTGTTGTTGTAAAATGAAGATGAAGATTTGGAAATGCAGAAGTTAGAAGAAAGTGATGATGTAAAAGAATGAATGAGAGTGAAGTGTAAATTTTGATGATGGCAGTTGAAGAAGAAGAAGAAGGCACGTGTCAGTTGTATGTTACACAATCTTGGTCAATATTGTCCTAAAGTTTCCATAGATTTCGTTCTTACGCAACAACTTAATTAAACTTCAAGTAAAGTGTTTATTTTGTTTTTTTGATAAGCAAGTAAAATGTTAATTAACAGCTATACTTTTTTGATAAAATTATTAATTGCTATACTATACTTATAAGTTAATTTGTCAAAATAAATCAGTGTTACTAAGTTTTTTGAGGTACAATACAAGGTACAATTATGTCGGTAAGATTTAGATTAATTGATAATGTCGAAATTTTTATTTTATGTGTATTGCGCAATGGTATTATTTTGCACAATTCAGATGTACTGTTTGTGTAAAAAATTTCATGCATGCATTTAATCAAATATCACTATGCAAATATTGGTGAAATATTTTAAAAATTAATATGATAAAGTGGTATGTAATTTAGTTATACTTTTGAGATGAGGTTATGCCTAACTAAATATTTCTCATGTATTAATATGACAAAGTATTTCGTGTGCCAACCTATGTTACTAGCTCTACGAAGAAGAGCAATTCTTGTGTGGACATAACAATTTGAACACGTTTTTTGTTCATACATTAAAAAATGCATATTATGTAATTATGTTAAAATATATATTATTTAATTATTATTTTTCTTTTTGTGTGGGATCAAAAGATGTGTTCACATCCCTTAAAAAAATGTCTTCACATTAGAATTATTACTACAATCTGTGTTATTCTTTTGCAACATTAGTCTGAAGGTTTTTTTTTCCTTAACGATCATTAGTTTTAAGGTTGACGTGTTGATCTCTATAATTTTTTTTTTCCCAAAAAAGATCAATACAATTGTTGTTATACCCACGGTCCAGAGGTTTATACACATTGAGATAGAAAAAGATATGATATGATAGATTGATAGTACGATAGGAAGAGAAAAAGATAAAGATGTTAGATGAATGTTTGAAACTAAAAGAATATTTACAAATGTGATTGTTGTTACTACCTCTAATTCTTTTTTATATGAGACACGTAGACAATAAAAGTTAACGTATGCTTGTTCACCAAATAAAACAAAAATTATCGTATGTCAAGAGTTCCACATCAAATAAGAGATGACCTGACAATGTGTTTATAAGTGGGATCAATCCTCAGCTCATAAGCCGGTTTTGTGGGGTTGTCTTACGCTCAACCACCATTTCTAGGAACGTATATAAACTACCAATATCGTATGTCCACCGCTAAAAGAAGTATCACATACATCTCTATTTCAATTATTGCAAGTCATACACTTCCGATTCCAAACCTACACGTTTCACGGCAGTGGTCAGGCAATAAAGAGACCACAATGTGCGTACGTAATTGAGTTAGTTCCATGCCCACTAACATAACCATGTTCTTTCCTAACCCACTTGGGTTGGCCTAGTGGTATTGGCTTGGGATCTGGGAGTGTGCTCCTCCTCAAGGTCTCAAATTCGATTCTCTCTGATGACAATTTGGGTGGATTAGTTTAACTTCTTAAAAAAAAAACATGTTGTTTCCTTTCCATTTGTATCCCATTGTACTCATCTCTTATCAAGCATCTTAGAGAGAGAATCCCACTTTATTGTATTGGTAGCAAAGAAGATATTCTATCATATGGTAGGTCAATACTCAATACCTAAGGATAGATTTGTACTCAATATTCATCTCCAAATGCGAGAGATGGGAGCATATAAGACCATTGGAGATGGACACACGCAAATAATTGATGTGACTATATAAATTTTGTTTAATTTTGTTAATTTCATGTGAGTATGCACAAATAATATTTATTTGGGATTGTGTTCATGAAAGTCTTTCTCGTATGACAGAAATGTTATTGTTGGATATCGTGTGCACTACAATTATATCGGGACCGGATCGTCTCCTGTGACTAGAGAGTCCAGTGTAATCCTAGCCCTTTACATAATAAATACATGTGAGGAATTAAATGCCAAAATAAAGAGAGATAATGTACTTAATGGTTTAGATTTTAAACTGGAGAAAACTGCAGAAGGTTTTCACATGAGGGAATCCACTCCCAATTATATCTTGTGTCAAGTCCAGGTACAACTCCACAGTTGATAGTTTTTCATAATAAAAAAGGTTTAGGTGAGTTAAGTCGTATCCAGTCCAGGTACAACTCCACGGTTGATAGTTTTTCTTATTAAAAAAGGTTTAGATGAGTTATATCTTACGGCTCATTTTAGAAAACACTAACATAAATACTTTTGCATATTACTAACCAACAAAATTCTCACGCCAGCTGAGAGAGTTCAATCCATCCCCTTGTGAGGCATGCATCATCTCTTTACTAACTAGATCAACTTAGTTTACTCCGATAACGGTTTGAAAAATTAAATCAAATCAAGTTTAGGTAGAAGCCTAAAATGTATAAATTTGCAGTACGGTCTAAGCTTGCTTCTAAAAATGTAAATCTCTAATAGTCTAATTAGCATGAGGTCACTTAAGAGGTTATCTCACTACTAAGGATAAGCTGATTTCATAAACTTAACTTCGTTAAGTCAAGGTTCAGTGGTGAAAACTTTGCAACATAGTGACAGATTTAGTAAGCAAAACAAATTCACTGTATAGCGATCAATTTGACAATCAACTTAAGTGTTTATATTAAAAGCATTTTCAACTTTTCTACACAAAGGTAACACAAAGGACCTAGGCTTCAGTTCATTCCTTATGTCATTTATGTACTTGCACTGTAATTTGACATAGGAATGAACTTTTTGCCGCTGATAATCTGCACTTAAAATCACATTCTAGAGTAAAATTTCGGCAGCACATCTTACTGGCCCAAGATATCTGAAGTTGATTTGTTCAAGATTTGGAAAAGTTCTTCCCTGTATCAATAACATATTCAAGTAAAGTTGCTTGCATACTAATGATTGCAATATAAGCTAACAAACTCTAGAAAAGTACCAGTGAGTGAACTTAAAATTACTGTAAATCTCATTCTGAGGTAGCTATAATCACTAACAACTTATGGCATGTTTATTTTATACAACATGCGAGGCAAATGGAAGGATTGCACAATCATTCCAATGCAACTGTTTCCAAACCAACCTAGGGGAATCTTCTGGTTTGGAATTGATTATGAGGCCCCCAAATGTTTGGTTGTGAAAAGAGCGTGAGAACTCAGAAGATAGAAACTAGGGAAAAATAGAGCGGATTTGATATACTATTGGTATAAGAGAAATAGACAAGAAAAATATTTTTCTCTCGCTAGTTATTTGATTAGATAGAAAGTGAAAAGAGATAAAAGCTACTATTTTTTGTAAAGACAAAGATACCCTTGACAAAAAAACTATTTATTCTCTCTTTTCAACTTCTCTTGCAACCAATGAGAAGAAGTTTGGTACTTTTCTCTTTATTTCTCCTCTAACTCTCTCTTTTGTATCTCTCTCAAACGAATCAAAGGGTTAATAATCAATCAAGCAAGAAATAGGTTTCTTTTCTGTAATTACTATGGCTATGGTTATAACTTATAAGCTAATCTATTGATATACTAATTTTCTTTTTCTTTTCTCACTTCAATTATGAAATCACATGTCTTCAGATAATTTTGTGATGTAGCTAAAATCAGACAAACTAGAAATCAAGAGAGTGATATAAATGCTTACCGGTCAGGTTTGAATAAGAGATAGCGATAGGTGAACCACTGAAACAGAAAAAGAAATTAAAGTTAGTATCAATTCATGTTGCCAAATCAATCCTTCAATTCATCAAGTACCTCTTGCAAAAACAAAAACAAAGTCGGTAACTCTCTATATTCTGGGCTGAAATGCACACAATTTATTATAGTTTCTCTAGTTTTTGGAACAGGGGAAAATTATGCAGTTGAGAATGCTCACAAGTGAGATTTATTTGGCTATAGTTTAAATAAAGAATACAAGTTACTAGAGACATTCTGACACACAAGTATTAAGAAAAAAATATGGTGCTTAGCACAGAACTTACCACTGAGAAAAGTATTCCAATCAGTTCCAACGAAATTGGGATAACTGGCAATTTGTCAATGGCCTATACACAAAATATCACAGAAAAAATCAAAATCAGAATGGAAGAGGGATAAAATTAAAGACTATTTTTTTCATGGGAAAAAAAAGGTACAGCCTCAATAGCTATATTTACAAAGGAAAGAATGAATGTCACCAATGTCGGTTCTCGAGAGTTTTCTTGGTTGGAAGTTTATTATTTGACCTTGAAATACTCGGTTCAAAGTTAACACCGGGAATGTTACTAACACAGTTTTACATTAGGGTTTCTTTGGGAGTCGGGGGAAACTAAAAGAGAAGGGTATGGAGTAGTGGTGTATCCAGGATCCTTAATCAGTGGAAGCAAAATATATAAACTAAATTCGGTGAGTTCGAAATATATGAAGAGAAAAAAAATGAGATAAAGTGTAATGCTAGCCATAAGCTCTTCTCTTCCCCTAATAAACCCATGTCCCAAACATAAACTTAACGTTCGGTTAAAATTCTACAATGATGAATTTGTGTCCAAAATAGTGCAAGATTGGTGAAGATTACCGCTATCAAATTTGTAGATGCCCAAAGTGCTACTACAGCTGCAAAGCCCAAACCAAATAGTCCCAACCGGTCCTCAGGTTTATCCCACTGTTTGAAAATCAACAAACAAAAAACAAACAGAAACTTAGGTAATATTCAGTCTCTTTCTTAAAAAAGAGACGAAAACGATGGGAGTGATAGGGAAAAAGAAACTCACAACATTCTGAACAGACTTGAAAATAGTAAGTGAAGTTGAAGATTCGGAACTTTCTCCAGAAGCCTTCACAACAAATGGAACGTTACTCCGTCTCCCTGTGATCGAAAATCAGGAATCAGAAACATATAGGAGATATAAACATTTGTAGTACACACCAGCAGAAAGTAAAAGTAATCAAATCAATGGTGTAAGCCAATGAAATTAAAAAATGAGCATTCTACGCATGAAAATCATATTTCAAATTCACATGCAACATTTTTAATTGGAGCCAAACTAGTGCATTGCTCATCAACTGTACAAAATTTCAGGGGCATATATCATGGCAGAAAGCCATTTGAATTTTTTTTTTATGTATAGTTAGTTGAAGCATTAAGGGGGAGCCTTGGCGTGGCGGTAAAGTTGTTGTCATGTAACTGAACAGTCACGAGTTCAAGTCTGGAAACAGCCACTTGTGTAAAAAACATGGTAAGGCTGTGTGCTATACACCGAATGGTGGGACCCTGCGTATGTGGGAGCTTTGTGCACGGGGCCGCCAATTTTTAGTTAGTTCAAGCACTGACACAAGCTTGCATGTGTAGGGCATATATCACTACTTAAACAAAAACCTACAAAGCACCAACACAAACACGAACACAACACCGATAATAATTAAGAAAATTAAAGTAGTTAAATGCAGCTGCATGTGTAAGTTTTGGACATCAGACACACTTTCAATCTGAAGTTTCAGTGCTACAACCGCGTTTTAAAGAATGTCATACTTTCAATTCTTGTCA
>Ga0315913_1007837_pt1 | contig 12739 bp, 2 predicted proteins | sample MpolsnodulesMG_FD_207736 | JGI IMG/M metagenome (GOLD analysis project Ga0315913, IMG submission 207736) | Medicago polymorpha root nodule microbial communities from Los Angeles, California, United States - small nodules | ecosystem: Host-associated > Plants > Roots > Nodule | place: USA... | reverse complement strand
TTTATAGTTGTATTTATGAAGTGGGAAACGACTTTTAGATACTCAAGGAACAATACTAACTCTCAATATATGTGTGGGGAATCTATTTCTCAAGGTTTTTCCAATTCAGTTATGAACCAGTGTACAGAGATACAAGACAGTGGATTTGCGATAATAAGGGAGAAAAAAATAGTGACTGTGTTCCTCTAAGGTTGCAAACCATAAATCCTTTTAATTAGGATTTGACCGAGCAAGTAGCAACCAAATTACAGCATAAAATTACAACATGCCTTTGCTGCTGAAGGGTTCATTTCACTGATGATCAACCATAACATTAACCATAATTCCACGGCATACAGCTCCTATGGGTATCTGTCCATCTAAGTCTCAGCGTCAAATCAACCCTTCTTCGCCAGTAATCCTCCCCGATGATCTCATCGCCGAAGTCCTATCTTTTCTCGACGTGAAATCAATTACACGGCTGAAATGTGTGAGCAAGTCATGGTACTCGCTCCTCTCCGATTCATTTTTCGTCAAATTGCATCTTGATAAATCTTCACAGAAACCACACCTCGCAGTATTTAATACACAATTTTCAACCCAACATGCTCGACTCACTGCCTTTAGCCTACACCGTTTACTTGAAAACCAGTCAACCACTGTTTCCATTGACGATTATACTAATTACCGTATGACGATGGACAACAAGTATTACAGGACTGTTGGTTCTTGCAATGGATTGTTCTGCTTGCTCCGTTATTCCAAAACTGAGGAGTATCAAGAGTTCTCTCTCCGATTCTGGAACCCAGCCATGAGATCATTGACGGATGAACTAACCTCTATAAGCATTTCATGCAAGGATACCTATCCCGTTTTCGAATTCTCATTTGGTTATGATAATTTAACCAACAAATATAAGGTGGTTGCCTTCCGTCCTAGTGATGTGAGAGTTTTAACTTTGGGCGATAATAATGTTTGGAGAAATATCCAAAGTTTTCCTGTGATTCCTTATCTTAGGATTAGTCTTAATGGTGGTGTCTATGTGAGTAATAGTCTTGTTTGGTTTGCCCTTCGCAATAAGGTCTATGATGCTTATGATCAATGGGACAATCTTAATCCAACCATTGATCAATTTGTGATTATCTCACTTGATTTGGGAACAGAGACTTACACGCAAATGCTCCCCCCTCGAGATGTTGATGAAGTGCCACTTTTTATACCAATTATTTCCGTGCTGATGAATTGTCTTTGTTTTAGTCATTGTTCCAAGGAAAATAATTTTGTTATATGGCAGATGAGAGAATTTCAAGATGAAGCGTCTTGGACTAAACTGTTTAAATTTAGTTATCAAAATATATATCACGTCAATGGTCACTTCGGATATCGTCATTTGTTGCCATTGCACTTTTTTGGTGATTCACTGATATTGGCAAGCAATGGACGACAAGTTGTGCTCTATAATAGGAGAGAAAATAAAGTAGAGGCTAGAACTACCAATGCCTACTCTTGGTGTTTCGCCAAACATTATGTTGAAAGTTTAGTTTCAACTTTTTGAAAGTAGGTTCCTCTTATGATTTCCTTCTTACAGTTTTTATGTTAGTACATTCTCTAACAATTCTTGTTCATCAATCATTATTAAAACTTCAAGTCTAACGTTTCTCTGTCACTAAAGTTTAGACAAGGTTATAATTGAATTTTATTATCGTATTCATGTATGGCTATTGAACTCTGATCAATCTTGTCATAATTTACTATAATCTGCTGTTTAGACAAGGTTATAATTGAATTTGTTTATTATATTTTTTTATGCTAAAGTAATGGATAAAAAAAATATATATCAAGGATTAATTACACATGAATAGAAGACAAGCATCACCGTGAGCTTAGCTCAATTGGTAGGGATATTGCATATTATATGCAAGGGCTGGGGTTCGAACCCCGGACACCCCACTTCTTCACATTTAAATGTGTGAGCTCTAGCCACTAGGCTACTTAACCAAAAATAAAATAAAAAAGACAAGTGGGTAACAATAAACTCAGAGCTTTTAGTCTGACATAGCATTTATTTTCGAGGACTTGTACTATAAATTCAAGAAGGAATTGAATCAAGAAGTGTTTTTGGGTTTGAATAGTGAGGTGATTGATACAAGTGTAATGATAATTGACAGAAGGTTGGTTTTGGTGTCATAGCAGTCTATGTATTAGTTAAGTTCAGAAGACCTTAAACATTTAAAGGTGTCATGAAGGCCTGGATGGTAATTGGCACCAAGTGTTTGTTTGCAGCTTTGCAAAATCATGTATATAGTACTGTAGTATCCACCAATATAATGACTCTTTTTAGATCTTACATACATATATGTAATTCATTATTTGTTTTGTTAAAAAGAGGTTAAGTATTGGAGTTGAATATTTCCCTCCTTCTATTCACATATATTATTATACTCACTGAACATTTGTTTTATACCTTACAGAAAATTTGTCATGAAATTTCAAGTCTCAAATGAATGGTAAATGAAGAAGAATGGGACAAGGTCTTGCAGCAAAGTATGAAAACCACAAGTGATGCTGCTCGATCCAAGTCGTTTACATCGGTAGCTTAACAAGTTATGTCATAATGGTATAGAGGATGAATTAAGGATTTTTCCTTGTTAACTTAAGAATAAGTTTGATCACTTTAATTCTTTTTATCAAGAAATGAGAAGTTGCTAAACTCTTCATGTCATGTATTATGTTTTATTTTTGTTTTTTCTATGATGGCATTTGCTACATTGATCTGCATTGGAGATCACCTAGCCTTGCCTTTTATCTTGTGAGTTTATCATTGTTATGAAAGGTGAACATGTCATACAAGGTTGTTGCCTATTCTAGCATATGATTTATGTTAGAGAATACGAGTGTAATCTCATTAACTTTTACAAGGTTTAGAAACTTGTACAAATATATGCTGCTATTTAAACCATGATAATTACATTGTAAATCTGGAATTCTGATAGACTAAGTACAATACATGGACTGCCCAAGTTATACACACACTGCTTCTAAAAGGTTGTAGAAGCTAATTCAATAAGAGTTAGTTATTATTCTGTTTATTTTTAGGGAGGGTATTCTGTTATAAAAGGGAGAGGGAAAGCTTAGAGTCATTCAGAAACATCGTAAAGAGTTACTTAGGAGAAGCGTTCTCTCTGGTTTAGGAGCAATACTGCTTTGGTCTAGGAGTTCTTGAACTCCGGTATAGTATTCATCTCTCTTTATCAGTATTCAACATTGTAAGAGCTTGAAGCTCACCGTTTTCAGTTAATAAATTTGCAGTTTCAGAAATCTAAATTATAGTTTCTATCACATTCATTGCTAATCAATTCTGCATATATCGCGGTGAAGATAGGAGATGTTTTAGAGACTAAAAACTTAAAAAATAGATGTATTCATTACTGTTGAGATAACAATTCGGGGGGATTTTATATGCCATTAGCTATTCAATCAAGTGACAACATGTTTTCTGGGAAGACATGTTCAAGCTTTAGTTATCGAACAAACTCATCAAGATCCTGCTCCATTGAGAGAAGCATGAAAAAAGTGGAAAAAGGATGAGCAATGCAAGCACGATAAGGAAATAATGTTCTATTGAACGAAACAGAAGTTTCGCTTTTATCAAAAGAAAAAGGAGCATAACACATGCACTTTGACATACATAAAGGGCACAAAACAAGGCAGATATATTAGTTGCATGTTGGTTGTGGGGAGATACATAACTTAAATAAGAATTACAGGCCCACTGTTCCCTAACATACCAATAACCTGTTATATATATCATATAGATTCTTTTTTTCCCTCTCTTCCTCTGTTGTTTCCTCATCTATATATTTATATTGTAATAAACTGCTCAGTTATTTGTTAATTTGCAGTTAAAAATGCAATATTATCGGTGTCAGCTGATACCTAAATCAGGATGAGAGGAAAACGTTGTTGGGCTCTATTTTATCCATGGATAATGCAAGAATATCTGAATAATCTTTAATAGTATGAATATCTATTCTTGAATCAATTCTTGAGTCAGTTAAAAAGTTTTTTAAAACTCCTCATCCGAGACACAATAACTCCTGCATGTTACCTTGAATGCATGAATAAAAACACCCAGACTATCAATTTGATGATCTCCCGAAAAAATCAGAACAATCACATACTGTTTACATTATTAAAAGTATAATGATGGTTTCTATTTATACTTCCTCGCCAACTCTGTTCCTGAATGCTACAACTAGTTAACCTATGTTTGAAAAATTAGAATGTCACTTTTATTCCTCGTGTTGCTGGTTACAATTAGAATACTACAGAAGCAAAATCACCCGTAGTAACAGAACATATCAAAAAAGGTGGCTATTCTAAAATCAAAAATGCTCCACACAAGAAAGTAACCTGCATTATTCATTCCTTAATTACCTTTCAACCCATCTCCTTTGTCTTGCTATTACAGACCTCGTAGAAGTCTGGAAGAATAAACGATAATAAACTTGACGATTTGCACACCGCTAACAAATTGAATGATTGAAACCTTTATAATTCACTCTCAACTAATTCCGTGTTAGTATTCTCACCGTCTCTGTTACCAATTCAAACACCACCAATTTGTTCTTAAATATAACCCCATTTCTTTCTGTCAAAATTATCCAAATACAAGTAAACTATAGGACTCCTTGATCACCCTTCACCTTCCTAGTGAGCTGCCAAATTGCTCTAAACTCTCTTTTGCATTATTGGAATAGCCGAAGACACACCAATCCACCTTAAGATCTCATACCATACATTCGAGAACAATGGACATCCAAAGAATTAATATTAAATTGACCCCTCCACCCCACAATTCCCCAGACAACTTGAAGCAGAGTGGAAGAAAAAATGATAATAAACTGGAAGAGCGAATGAAACTGATTTTATGAGCACAACCTGACCCCTTATTAACAGATTCCTATTTTTCCAACATGACAGCCACGCTCTAACTACAGTCACCGGCTCACTGCTGAGTTCCAAGTACTTAGCTTCCACGGATCTGCACCAATAGCGATGGCCAAATATTTGAATGGTACAGACCCGACCTCACAACTCAAAACCAATGCTGCCTCCAAAAGCCAAGTATGGGAAACATTAACCGTCACTAAAAGGATTTTCTAATATATCTTTAACTTTTCAAATATATGCTCAAGGAAACATGTAAATCAGCCATCATTGATCCCAATAGCAACCTGTTTCTTAATCCCAATATTTAAGATTCCTAATATATTTGGCTCAGATTTACGTTACGGCAGAGGCAGCAAGAAATTTCTTTGTTTCAAATTTGGTACAAATTACATTGTCGGGAAGCATATTCTTAGTACACCATGATAAGAGATCCATATCTAATTAAACAGAACCCTCGTGATGTAAGTTTGTAACTCAGAAATTAGCCTAATAAAGTAATATCAGAAATTAGCCTAATAAAGTAATTTTTTGTCTAAAACAACTTTCTATGTCACTGACTCTATGTTCTTTTAGTAAACTTTTTGTGACTATGTAAAGATACAACCAAATCCATATGAATGAACAATAAATAAAACCTCCAAATAACTACAAATAAATGAACTACCAAAACCTAACCTAAGTAAACAAGAAACAAAGAAGACACAATTGGTCGTATACTTGTATAGATAAGTTATTTAGAGTTTCATTTTCACAATGTTCATTCCAATAAAGCAAACAAGAAACCAAGAGTTTGTCGCCATAATTACCTAACATGTTGGCAAGTCAAACACAGAGAAATTTTGAAGACAAAAAAAGAGAAAATAGGATTCCAAAGACAGAGAGGGTCTTTAGTCCATTGCCATTGAGCAAAGTCACACAGAAGAGGTTTGGTGCTTCTAAAAAGTAAAATATAATATATCGAAACTTCTAAAACACAAGACAAAATTAACATTAAGAATGCTTAGTTAAGATATAAGTACAACTAATAAATTGAGTTTCAACAGGATCACAAGAATATGAGTGGTCAACATCAAAATAACATAACCAAGATCAACTTTTAGAAAACTCAGTTGACATATAAGTGCAACTGATCAAGTAAGTTTCGACTTTACAGATCCATAATAATACAAGTGGACAACATCAAAGCAAAACAACATATTAAACCTTGAATAACCCCTACTTGCTTACTGATGAGGCTTGAAGATTCAATCAGAGTGCTTATCCGGCAACCCAAAATTCACCTCATTTTCAAGGTATCTTTTCACATGAATATATAATTAGGAGTCTGTTGCTAAACATGTAGTCTGCAAAAGTAACGATGAAAGAAGATAATAAATAGGCATCAAAATTGTTACATCTAGTTTAGAAACTTTAAACTAATAAGAAAAGCAACAACTTTGCATGTACAGTCGATCGTCAAGATTATCTAATCTGACAGCGGAAACTAAGCTCAATAATGGAAGATAACTAACTCAACTAGAAATGCAGGATTTTATGATCCACTCAGGAGGAGGCCAGAACAAGTTAAAATATTCAGGATAATCGGACAAAGGTGAAAGCCGATCTTGATCCAAGTGAAAAACACAGTTACCATTTTTCATGTAGTCAATAAAGATGATACAATTCCCTTTGGCGACACACAAATCCGAAGCAGAAGCAGAAAACGAACATCCATTCCCCAAAAACAAAACCCTGTCCCCCAAACTTGTCAAACTCACCCATTTCTTCTCCTTTTCATCAAGCCTGTACACATAAATTCTTAAAGCATCTTCATCAAGGTAATAGGACAAAAAAATCTCATAAATATCCACTAGCAACAAATCACCCTCATTTTCCACCAAAAATTTTACTTTCCCACCAGCACCATCGACAAAAGGCTCGGCCACTAACTGAACAGTCAAGTCATCCGGTCCAAATGTAATTGTCTGACCAACTTTGTCGACCACATAAGGCCACCCTTTGAAAAGGCAGACGTCTAATGAGAAAGTCAGGATATCAGGAATCACCTTCCAATTATCATCGCCACATTTCAACAGTAATGGAACAGGGGTAAAGATAGAGTGTAACGTGGCGAGAACGATTGGTTTTTTTCCTTGGCACGTAACAGAAACTACCTTTTCAGGTTGCATGTAGAAATGTTTCAAGGGTTCTGGTTCTGCATTGATGAAACCGCTGCCTAAATGGCGAACTGAGAGTTCGCTGAAGTTGAGAGCGTGAGGAAAATGAAAAGGATAAGGTGATTGATATTGATGTGTGAGGAATGGGTGTATGAGTCTGTTTTTGTCACTTGAAGTTTGAGTAATTCTAATCAACCAAGGTTGAACTAGGGTTTGTTGTTGTTGTTGTAGCGGTGGCTTGATGAGGAAGAAACTGTGTTTAAAGAGTTTGCAGAATGAAGTGATGTTGTTGATTGAATCAGAGAGGAATGGGGCTTTGAATAGTGGAAACTCGATGGTTGAATTTGGATGATGATTTGGGATGGAGGAAGAACGCCAATTTGAACAAACTGATCGAAAGCGAGTGAGATCGAGTTCACTGTCGATGCGTTCGGATATCAGATTCAGAAGATCCTTTGGCAGTTCAGACCAGTCTGCCGCCATGGCCATGGATGAACAATCGATGATGGGAGTGAATCGTTTTTCTGAAAGAAGGAAAGAAAAAAAAAAACTTGTATCAAAATCTTCAAGATAATAGGTATAGGAAGATAAGTTCCAATTAGTCCTATTTATATGTCAGCAGTTTTTGTACTACGACTTCTTCTACCTTCACCTAAGCCGTTGAAAATTGAACCAATCAAATAAAATACTGTAAACAGAATCAATTCAAACTAATATATGTTTTAAAAAATCTAAACCGAATCAATTCAAACCGGTATATATTCCAAAAAGAAAAAGAAAAAACTAATTTTTACGATAAAAACAGAAAAAATATATATATATTCTAAAAAGATTTAGTTTTGTTTTTTGGTAAAAAAAAGATTTAGTTTTTATTTTGTTAAGTTTGTTTCTCCTTGTTTTATTTTTGTCTCGTATATTTTATATTTTGTTTAGTTTTATTTATGAAGCATAACTCTGTTTTTGATTTTTTTTTTTTTTTTGTGTAAGCGGTATCCTCCGCACGCACAATTACGTAAACTAGTTTTTCGAGTTTTGTGGAACACAAATAGGTGGCAAATTTTGTGTAAGAGTTTTAACGCTGCTGCTGCATATCCAATACTTTTGATTTGTTTTATTACTACTAAAAAAATTAAAAATAGTTGTTTTATTTTTTATTTTGTTATCAAATATTCAAAAAAAAATTACACCAAGCCCACAAAACATCATTGAGCTTGTTTGCTACACCAACTCCTTGCATTGTATCAACCTCCTCAAAGGTCCATCAATAAGGTTTCATGTTTGAACATTGCTTTATCGGCCCCCCAAAATCTTGTATGCCCCCCAAATTTTCTATTTTGCCCTTGGTTAAAAAAATTTGTAATAAAGAAAAAACCATTTTCGGTATATAACTACTGAACTAGTTCCGTACTTAACTACATGACCCATATTTGTGCAGTAATTGTCTTAAAGTTATGTTATTGTCATAGCTTTCTTTCTCTTTTTTGTAATTTTGTCTTTTAGGATTCACATATCATTAAGTTTATTTCTATTGCTAATTAATATGATGTTTACGTCATGTTTAGCAAATTAATTGATTTTCTGAAAATAATTAACAGCAAAAAAATGACTTATAATTAAGGTATGTGACAATGTCAAAACAATGAAAATTATGTAGACTTTCAGTGTGATAGGAAGAAATAAGATTTACATACTAATTGATCACAATTAAGTGAAGATTAACAATGTGTGTTGGTATGACTATTATGGAAAAACCCAAAATCGGAAGGTTTAGAATAAAATTCAAGTGGAGTGCAAAAGAGGAAATAAAAGTACCAAAACTATGTTATGTCCTATATAACTCCTGTAACATGACGTTCCGAAGATATCTCTCCAACGTATCCGGTTTATATCTACCGGATATTGTAAATAAGGTAATTTGAGCATTCCGTAGTTATCTTCCTAACAAGTTCGGTATATGTCTATCAGATGTTGTATAAAAGGACAAATTCGGTATTTTAGGGGGCCTTAGGAGATTTTGGGGGGCTTAAAAAGAAATGTTCTTCATGTTTATGTTGTCTTGATCAAGATGTGGAAGATTTGATTGGGCAGAATAATGGTTGTTAATCACACTCTAAATTAAAGAGGGTAATCATTGCGCGGATTTTATGGCCAAGGTAGGTGTCTTTTCAGGGATTCAGATAATGAATTGCACTACCATGCTTCCCCTCCAGATCTCTTGCATATCCTGAGAATAGATGAAACTGAAACTTTCTATTTTAGAGAGTAGTTTCTTTGTTTCTTTTCGTCCCTTTTTTTCTCTGATTTTCTTTAGTTTGCATTGTAAACAAAAAAATTATTTTAAAAAAAAAGGTTCAAAAATATTTACCTTTATTATTCTGTTTTATTTTTCGATTAATTATTCCAAAACACCAAAAAGATTTTATTTAGTTTACTTTTATTTCTCTACTAGTTACTCTTTTGTAAATATCTTTTTGATATTTTGTTTAATTTTATTTTTCTTTTCAACATTATCTCTTGGTTAGATTTAGTTTGTTTATATATACTTACGAAAAAACTTTATTGTGTTAACGTTTGAAAATTATGAACGATGTTTGTTATGAAATTTTAATTTTGATTAAAAGTAAAAATATAATTGTTTTTACTTTCAAGTTATAACAAATCAAACTAGTCATGATTATTAATTTCAATAAAACCAACAATATAACAAAAAATATATAATCTAAATTTTTATTTTTTTAATGACACCAACAACAGTCTTTATCATATAAAAAGTTGTTGTTTAAGGGTATAATCAGGATATTGAAAAAATAAATATATATACATTCATTTAGTTTGTTACACATTTTAAATGATAAAGGGAAAAACCGAACGTTTGTGTTTGTTACATTTTTATTTTAATATTTAAATTTATTCTTATCTATTTGTTACACGTATTTTTTATATTGAAAATTGAGGGTATTTTTGGAATATAGATTAGTTTCTATTCTCATACAAAAGTGCCACTAAGATATTTTTTATTATTACGATTTAATCTTTTTATATCTTAGTTTATTTTATTTATTTATTTGTTTTGTTTTATATTTCAATCATCTTTCTTGATATTGTGAAATGCTATTTATAGTCTAACTAACTATTGAATGATAAAGGTACTCGGTTATCTACCTAACTGAGTAGTAGGCTCCTAAATAAAGATACTCGGTTATCTACCTAAATAGGAACTAGTGACTCAATTAAATTTGAACATGAATGGAAACTTGTGCATTGAAGCATCTGTGATCAATGAAAATTTTATAGCTCTAGCTTTCGCAAGGAGTTTCTATGGTTATCTTAATTTCCATATTATTTATTCTTCTTTATAAGTCTAGCTAATTTATCTTTGATTAGGTTAATTTGAAGATCTTCTCAGTAAATTGCTCAATTATACAACTTTAAATTATCCTTTGAATACAGTTGATTAAATCAGGTTTTATTCAATTAAATTATCCTTTGCATTTACAAATGTCTATGAAATGATCAAATTCCAATGACTACTAATCCTAACTCTCATAGTTGAACTAGTATAATTGTTCGGTCTTTAATAGATTGAGACATATGCTATTAATGTTTGTGACAATAATTTGGCGTCCTTAAACCTCTGATGGTTATAGACTCACATAATACATGACGGCGTCATGACTAGAGAAGAGGGTTAGTGAACATTAAATTGATCTCACTATTTTGATAAAATGTCTTAAATCAGGCTATCGGACAACTTGCTCATGGGGTGTAGTTACCAACTAATGAAAGAGAAGTGAATCAGAAACGACCTATTCGTTCTTCTTACCTTGATATTATTATTTTATTTCTTTTCTACAAACACACTTATGCCAAGTATCGCCCCTCCCCAATTCACACATCCTTGATACAATTGATATTGTTCGGTAGAAAATGAAGACGAACTTATATAAATGTAATTACTTGAGGACAGTTTAATATAGTTGCTAAATCATTCATAAGTCACTCAGTCAAACACTCTTTTAGTGAATGGCTCTATGTTTCCATTTATAAATTTTAATTGTTTAACAACTTTTAAAGTTGAATGTTTTTATACTTATTAATATTTTATTATTATTGGCTACTCAAAGGTTATCTCTTTAAATGGTTTCACGCCGACGTAACTTTGTAAATTCACCGACATGTACCAGTTGTCTCAAGCCTCTCATTCACCTCTCCAACTTCGCCAACTTTCTTCCTCTCTCAAAACTCCACTTTACTGCATAATCACCAACCACCCTACAGATGTTCTCATCAAACCACCTCCCAACACCCACACCCAACCCCTCACGAATCTGACAAACCGACTGATAAGTGCTCAAAATGATCTAATTCATGTGTTAGTTTAAGCATTTTTGATGATTTGTTTTACAAGTTATTGATGGAAAAGCTTCAATTATGTGCATTAATGCCATTTATGCTTTACATGCCTTACTCAACCCTTTTTGTGGAGGAAAATGCAAGAAAGGATAAAATTGTACCAAGTTCACAAGATTTTGCCATTAGCGAGATTTTCGCCATTAGCGAAATGTTGACAAAGTTCTAGTGAGGTTTCGCCATCAGCGAAGTTCAGAAGCACAAGGTCAAACTTCTCTATTAGCGAATATTTTGCCATTAGCAAAGTTGCATCAGAAAGATTTGTCATCAGCGAACTTCAAGAAAGTCAAGTGGATAAGGGACACGTGGAGCAACTCCATTGGTGCAGAGGCAGATTTTATACATTTTGCTAATTGCGAAATATTTGGCTATTAGCGAAATTTCGCAGAAGTGGCCCATATAAATAGTTTTCTTCTCTCTTTCCAACCATTCCATTACATTTCTATTACATTTTTCTGGTTTTTAGAGAGAGACTAGGGCTTTTCTAGAGAGAGAAACACAAAGCAAGGTAGTTAGGAGTAGATTCAACCCAAGATTTATCGAGACATCATGAATCTAGGCATGGAATCTTCATCCTTTGCAAATCTATCATAGACATATGTAGCTACATCTACCCTTGTGGGTTTTGAGGTATTCAAACAAGCTATTATGTAACTCTTGATATTTTAATATATGATTCTAGCTTATTTATTCAATATTGTTGTTATTCTTGTGTTTAATGCTTTATTGAGATGCAAAATGATATTGACAAATACTTTTGGGTCTAAGAAATAGAATAACAATCTATCTTAAGTTATCACTCTAGACATAGATGTTAAAATATTTGATAATCACTTTTAATCTAGAACTTAATGCTTTTGGGTCGTTTAATAGGTTGGGAAATCGTCGATTAAACGATCCAATCGACTTTGTGATCGTTTAAATGTTTGGGAAATCGACATCTAAACGATCCCTTAGAAATAACGATATCATTTGGACACGAATGATATTGTCGAGTGATTGTGATAATATCGTTTAAAAAAGCTAGAATCCGTTAATTGATCGAGAGATTGCAGCTGTTATGCTTGGTTGATATCTCTAACCCCAAGCGAAATAGCCCTATCTCGTCTTGTTTTATTTTTATGTCAAGTAGTTAAAAATAGTTTTACACAAACAAACAATTTATACCCAAACACTTAATGTGATAAATGACGTTAAAATGCTTAAAATATACGCAACTCCCTGCGGAAACGATCCTATTA
>Ga0315913_1007834_pt1 | contig 12741 bp, 8 predicted proteins | sample MpolsnodulesMG_FD_207736 | JGI IMG/M metagenome (GOLD analysis project Ga0315913, IMG submission 207736) | Medicago polymorpha root nodule microbial communities from Los Angeles, California, United States - small nodules | ecosystem: Host-associated > Plants > Roots > Nodule | place: USA... | reverse complement strand
TTGAATATATGCATGAATGAGATAATTGATCTCACTGTGCGTTAATATCATATGCCATTGGTAAAATTAAGTCATTTTTGGTAAAAAAAAAACATCTACTAAAATTCTTGTGCATTGAAATTAAAAGACTAATTGAATTGAATGTTAAATTGATTGGAAATGAAATATATATATATATATATATATATATATATATATATATTTAAAAGAAATTAACCTTTGCCTCAAACTATTAGTTTGTTCATGATTAAGGAAAACATAAACTGATTCATGAAGTTGAGTTGCTTTGAAAATAGTCCTTGCCTCATATGATATCAAGCGTTTTTTCTGAAGTTGTTGATACGTAAAATATAATCTCAAATACATATAGTCATATAATTAATAGAATCACTTAAAAAATCCAGATAAAATTGAAGATTCACGAACATGGTTGTTGTTACCCCACTCCGTTTTGCTACTTTCACATATCTTTCTTTTAATTTTCAAAGATATCATACTCATTTCATATGTCCTACAACCCCACAATCACCATTGTGCCTACATTTCCCACGCCATCGGTCTACCTCATTAAAGATTGTGGGTCGTCAGACAACAATAGGGTAATAGGAAAAGGGAACAAAGAAGGAAACAAGATGTATAACAACACCTGGAACATTTTTTTTTGGGTCTAAAATTTCATTTTTTTTGGGGATAAAAGGTAATACCTGGAACATTACCCCAAATGCGTAACAACACCAACGACATGTACGAATTAATAAAACACCAACCTTTACAATCTAGTTTGACAAAACACAAATACGACTACACAATAAATATCCAACAAATTCTCAAACATAAATAAGGCCACATCATTGCCACGAGGGTTAAGGCTAAAAAAGAACCCTAACAATCTAACGTAGAAACCCAGAAGAACCCTAGAAGCCATGAAAAGTTTAAACCCTAACAGAGAAAGACATTGCAACATCATCCTCGTTCCAAATTTGTCTTTTATTTTCACAAACTCGATAAAATTTTATTCAAACCATATCTAACCTTAACAATTAGGGTTTTCAAAGTGTCCAAAAATGTAGCTCGACCTAATTCGCCGCTCTTCTTCTCCACCTCCCCTGTTTCTCAGATTTTATAAATTGTCGATCCATACTCTATCACCCGCCTCCAAAATCAAGCCATACCGATCCACAATGAAAGACCAACATAAAAAAACTTATAATCACTATTTACAAAGCTTATCAATAGATTCAACGTCAAATCTTCAAACCTCCATACCTTAAAAACACAGTGAAATCTCCTCCATTGAAACAGAGGGTTGAAATGAGAAATAAGGGTGGGGCTAACATCATTATATACTCATCAAAGCCCAACCCAATAAAATAAATATAATAATCATAATCCATTTCAACAACATAACCCGAAAAACACACTAGTTTGTTTTGTGTTTTCAGCTTCACCTTCTCCGATGGATAGATAGATAAACTCACACACATATGCACGCGATCGGAAAATTTCTGAACCTTCGCATCACAACACAATTTCTGAATATTTTACATGCTATAAGGTACACTTTCTTCAATTTCGCAAACCCTAAATTTCTCAATTAATTTCCAAATTTCGTAAATTAGGGTTTAGCAACAATTGCTTACAGAACAGATCGCGGCGGTGGTGGTGGAAGAATGAAAGGGCGATCGAATCGCCCGATGGATCCACCACCGGACGAATGGGTTGATGGTTCATGGACGGTGGACTGTATCTGCGGCGTCAATTTCGACGACGGTGAAGAGATGGTAAAGTGCGACGAATGTGACGTATGGGTTCACACGCGTTGTTCTCGTTACGTTAAAGGTGATGACATGTTCGCTTGTGACAAGTGTAAAGCGAAGAACAATCGTGTCGGAGCGGAGAACAATATTGAGGAAACTGAGGTTGCGCAGTTTCTTGTGGAGCTTCCGACAAAGTCGATTTCTTTGGAGAGAAGGGGTAATGGTAATAGGAGTAATGGAATTGCTTCTTCTAGGGTTGCGTCGTGTTCGCGGAGGCCGTTTAAGCTTTGGACTGATATACCTATGGAAGAGAGGGTTCATGTTCAGGGGATACCTGGTGGGGATCCTGAGTTGTTTGAGGGGAAGACAGTGTCGTCGATTTTTGGGCCGCAGTTGTGGAAATGTACTGGGTATGTTCCTAAGAAGTTTAGTTTTCAGTATAGGGAGTTTCCTTCTTGGTATGAGAATGGGAATGAAAAAGATGACAAGGGTGTGCAAGAGAATGAGGATAATGGGGCTGGGGTGCTTTTGTCGTTGTCGAAAGAGGTTAATAATATGTTGGCGAAGTCGCCTGTTACGGCTTTGGTTGATACGGGATCGAGGCAGGGTAAGAAGGGTTTTAAGGAGAGTGGAACTGGTAAGTTAGGGAAGGATCATATGCCGCGTGTCCATAATGCGGTTAAGAAGGAGAGGAATTTGCTTAGGCCGTTTGTTGTTCACTCGAGTAAGCGTAGGAAGGATGAATTATCGAAAGACCGGAGTGGGAAGAAGAAGCGGGTTAAAACTTCTGATAAAGAGGAGGTGGATATCAAGAAGAGGACTTCTGACAGAGAGGATGTTGATCCCAAGAGAAGAAGTTCTGACAGAGAGGATGTTAATCCCAAGAGGAAGACTTCTGATAGAGAGGATGTAGATCACAAGAGGAGGACTTCACATTCTTCTAAAGCAGGTTATTTGATTTGATTGATTTTTTTTCTTCTCTTTTCTGCGGTTTTACTATACATTTTGTCGTTCTTAATTTGGAGAATTGCTGAAATGTTAGTCATGTCCTAGACTATAGATATAACTTATAGGAGAAGAAATATTAAAACAATCATGCAATAATTATCGGGTTTTATTTTTTCAACAGATGTTCGTATAAGTTGAAATTAGGTTTTGAGTTTTAATTTTTTCAAAAACTCTCATCTAATTAATCCATGAAGATTTATAAACTCACAAGAACTTTTTTCAGTTAGTAATCGCTTTTTAATTGAGAAGCTGGTAGAAGTTAGAAGCAAATCGAAACTAGTCGTAGAACACTATCCCACTAAGTTAATGTAACCACAATTACAAAATGTGATTTAGTCAATATGTTGATTGCTAGGTTGTATGTGTAAAGTAATTATCTTTTTTTTAGTCGTTGATTTTTGCCTTGAAATCCATATCCCTGTCGAGATCTCTGTCTTTGTGATTTGCTCCTATTACAATTATTACTAGTTACTATGGTCTATGGACAAGTTATCTAATCTCGTTTCATTGTGCCTGTGGGCGAACGTCGTCAACAATTGGCAGTATTCCACGTCTTGCAACTTGATGCATGCTTGTTGACTTTCTCTTTTTCCTCTCATTTTGATTACTAGCATTTACACCCACCTGTGATGCAAAACAATTGGCATTTTATGGAGACAGAGGTCCGAAGGTTTTCAAGGATGACATTCGGAGCATAAAGAACAAAAACTTAAAAGACACAGTGGTTCAAGATCATATTTCTAATGATTCTTTTGCTGTGGGTACCACCATGGAGGTATCAAATAACAACTTGACAACTACCGAAGAGTCTTCAGAAGCGTTATATCCCAAGAAAACAAGGCGTAGTCATTCTGCTGGAGATGTATTAGCAGAAGAGAAGACTGGCAATAAAGTTCTTGAGATGTCGTCTAAGACTGATGATGCCGTTACATCAGTTCTAAAGCATACTTATCTTGAAAATGCCTCAGCTAAAAAGAAGGTATGTATTACTGACATTTCTGCAATCAAACTAACTTGTCAAAATTTGGATTATTAAAATTCTATTTTATGTCTGCATGTGTCAATTAGTAATATGCTGCCTGTACTTATTGCCTGCCCTACTATGCATTTAATAACGTAAAGCATCAATATTGGCTGCGTGAGTTTTCTTGTATTATTGCAAATGTCTGATCACTTCTATCTCAAGTGATAATTGACTATGAAGGAAATTGCTATCTAGAGCTAAGAGCCTAAGACTGTGCATGATAAAGTGTGCTCAGTATCTGATTATAAATTGATAATCAACTAAAGGGCCACAGCTTTTAATATACTGAGACTTATGGTTAGGTCTGTGCTTGATGCAGCATGCATTTCATAATTTTCCTCTTATACCCCAACACCCTTTTCTTCAACTATAATTTAAAGAAGGTTGTGGAATTTTTAGATGGTTTAAGAGAGGGCTCGCAGGGCTTTAATCGTGGCTAGGATTTTAAGTAATTTGAGCAGATTGCACAAATGAATGGTGTGCTTGTATCTATCTATAATAACAGTCGATAACAAATTCTAGTTTTTAAAATACGTCAATCCATACTCTTTTTTGGTGTTAGAGATTAGTCTAGACTTAAATCGCGGAGAAAACATGTGGAAGAGTTTGGTAAATGAATTGGAAAATAAATCTTAAGAAATCTTCTTTGTTTATCAGATACTATGCTAGAATGGCAAGCCTTTACTTTCTTCCATCCATCCATCTTTTTTGAAACTTGGTGCTCACAGTCATGCCTAAATATGCGATACTTTAAATTTCAGCTTGGGAGCTTTCAGGTTTTTTGCTAGGGTTTTTGCATATTTTCTTGCTAGGTTTATCATGCATAGCTTTACGGATGTTTTGTCTTGTCTTTTATGCCTTTAGACTTCGTCTCACACTATATTGTGATGACATTTCTTGCTTCTACAAACAAGGGCGGAGATTGCTTGGAAGCTAATAATGTGGATGAAACTTTAGTAGTAAGAAGCCCTATGAGTCCTCAGACAGAAGATCCTCGTGGTTCTGCACCAGAACATATGGAAAAGCAAGTTTCTCAAGATATTGACTGTAACCAGCATCCAAGCTCTGGACAATGCAAAGTTAAGGGTAAGAGAGAAGATGACAAAGACAAGTTTAAGCACTCAAAGTTTCATTTTTCGTCTATCAGCGATCTTAAAAACAATGGAAAGTCATCTGATCCCACATCTGATATTGGTAAAGTGAATGATGCTGCAGTTCTCAGCTTACCTTTATGTGAAAATAAGGTGGGTGATGTTGGCATATCATCAGAAGTAGTCCCTGATAGTCATACCAATGAACTACATGGTAAAGAAGTCGAGGGATCTGAAGGTTCCTTTGAAACACCAAAGGGATTCTCAGAAACAAAAGATGGTATGGACTCTGCTAAGAATCCATCAAAATCTGAAGCACTTGAATGTCAAAGTAAAATGCTAGCTTCTGTCCGAAAGACGTCTCCAACTTCATCAATCATGAACTGCAAATCACCAAGCCAGGACTTCAAATCCGAAGATACTGAAACTGCTAATCCTTTTACAAAGCATGGAGCTAAAGCTGACCACAACATTCACATAAAGAATGGAAGTTGTACGAATGATGGTGCAAGGGATGAAATTCCAAGGAAGTATGTAAGAGAGCGTCCAAGATCCTCTTCAAAATGCTCTTCACATTCAAGCCAGAGTACGCAAAATTCTGTTCCAAAGCAAGCAATTCCAGATGTGAGAGATTCTGTTCATTGTTCATTATCTAAACCATCCCTGGGTCACCAGACTCCAAGTGTCGTCGCTTCTAGTGAGACTAATGCATCAATGCATCATCAAAAAGGATTGCAAGCGCAGAATAAAACTTCATCTTTAGTGCCACAGAAAGCAGAAAGGCTTAATCAAACAAATATCCATTCTTCCTCTAAGTTGAACCAGAGCCACACACCATCATTGAATCCTTCTCCAACATTAAATTCTTCAATGCTGAGTGATGAAGAGGTATGGACTGGACTTCTAGTTTTCTTATTAAGTTCGAAAAATGTCTCACCTATAGAATGTCGTTTTTTTTTTCTCTTTTAATTCATTTTTGTGTTTTATTTATTGGCAGCTAGCTTTGCTATTGCATCAAGAACTGAATAGTTCACCCCGTGTACCACGGGTACCCCGTGCACGCCAAACAGGTAGCTTGCCACAAACAGGTACCAGTGCTACAAACATGCTAATGAAGCGAGCATCGGTTGGAGGAAAGGATAACTATTTGGTAGGAATTTGTTCCATCAACTAAAAATGATATACATGGTTTCATATATGAATTCAATTTCTAGAGTTTTTGCGAGTTTTCACGATAATGATGGTCAATATATCTCCATAATAGTGGTGACTTATTATATGGTCATATGTACAGGTATCTAAAAGAAAATACAAGGATGCAACTAGAGACGGGTTTTGCAGTTCTCGTGAACCAGAAGATGAAGCTAAACGGATAGAGAAGGAGAAGGGTCAATCATCATCTGATCAGAGAAAACAAGACACAGCGTATGTGGAAGATGCTTCTGTAAAGGAAGAAGGAGGCCATGCATGTGTGACAGCTGCAAACTCTATTACAAACAACATTGTTTCCACAACCCCTGCCATTGCAAACAGCGGTTCACCTTCCCCCCGTGAGGATCGAAATTTGTCATCAACGAGGAACTCACCGAGGAATATATCTGATGATGATACAGCAACTGCTGGAAGGCCAGTTCATCACACCTTACCTGGTAGCTTCCTTTCAGGGATACATTGACTTCTCTTTTTGTGTTTGTTTATATTTTTATTTTTAAATCATTCTATATTCCCATGTTATAAGTATAGGATTCATTATTGTTTGTTAATAAAACATTGACTTAAAAAAATATTTATTTAGTCTCATGGCTTTTAAAACTCATGCATGAACCTTAAGCTTTGGGTTCAGTTTCAATACCTTGAGTGCTACATGAATTTTTTTATTAAAAAATTACTTTTCTATATGTGCATCTAGGTTTGGGCATGGTTTGCTCTTGTAATTGTAGGTAGCCAAACACCGAAATCTGAGTGTTCTTGTAAATTTTCTCTTATAAAATAAAAAGAAAAATAACTGGTGCTTATGTATTGGGGAATTTGTGGATAGTTTCTTACTATATACACGTATTCGAGTGCAGGCTTAATCAATGAGATAATGAGCAAGGGCAGGCGCATGACATACGAAGAACTCTGTAGTGCTGTGCTACCGGTATGGTTCTTTATCAATGTTGTTTTTGAGGTTCCTATTTTTTTTTTATTGCCACAGGTTTAAATAGGTTGCCATGAACATGTTCATTCCTTTTAAATTGTCACAGCACTGGCCCAACTTAAGGAAACATAACGGAGAGCGATATGCGTATGCAAGTCCCTCCCAAGCTGTTCTTGATTGTTTGAGGAACCGACATGAATGGGCAAGGTTGGTTGATCGCGGTCCAAAGGTACGTAGGTGTAATCTGATAATCCTGCTAGAGCTGTCTATTGTTTACTGAATCATAATTAAGATTTCATTTTCAAAAACCTACCAACTCAAGGAAGATTGGATTATTGTTTGTGACTAACCAAATTATCCCAACAAGTAAGAAAAATAGAATACATGCTTCTCCCTTATAGAATAGACGGGAAGTAAAGCGCAGGGAGATTATCTAGATCCCTACAAAAATAGGAAGTTACCTATATCTTGTCAATATTTACAAATATTATTGAGTTGTGGAATCAGTTTCTAGTAAATGCAAGTAAGACAACCTCTAATAGATCCATTATGGATCCAACCCTTTCCTATCTTTGTTGTCCTATTATCTATGAGTTGGAATTTGAACTTCCTTTTACTCTTTTAAGATCATTGGACTCAGTACCTTACAGTCTAGGTGAACCTTGTTAACCTACAATTCTTCAAGACCCATAGACAGACCAGGTCTAGGTTCGGTGAAATAATTACTGTTATCTGCAAGAAAATATGTGGGTTTCTAAATTGTGGGGGAACCCCAGAAGTCCAATACAGAGGAATAGATGATGTTTGTGGGTTACTGGTAGTGAATATCATTATACATAGTAACAATATTCTCTAGTGTAATTCCATTCATTTGTAATATGATTTAGTAGAAGCGCTCTTTCTTTTATTCATTTGGTCATTCCTTTGCAGTGTGGCCAGCCTTTTTTTTGTTGTCTACTGGTACATTGGTACTCTATTTACTAATTCCATTCATTTGTAATATGATTTAGTAGAAGCTCTTTCTTTTATTCATTTGGTCATTCCTTTGCAGTGTGGCCAGCCTTTTTATTGTTGTCTACTCTGTTACATTGCTACTCAATTTACTGTCTTGAATGGTTTCAATCTGAACATGAATCACATTATTTCAGACAAATACTAGGAAAAGGCGTAGTAAGCTGGATGCTGAAGAATCTGAAGATAATGGACATGACAAAGGTAAAACTGCAAAAGAGACCGATGGGAAGAACTTTGAGTTGCAAAAAGAAGAGTTCCCTAAAGGCAAGCGTAAAGCTCGAAAACGCAGGCGGCTAGCTCTTCAGGGAAGAGCAGTAAAGGATGTCAGGAGGAGACAAAAAGGCGACTCACTAACCGGTGAGGACGTCGGTCCATTCTCCAATACTAGTGAAGGGAGCTTGTTTAGTGAGGATGAAGTTCAAGTTGACAGAATAGGTCCAGCAGGAAGTACATCAGATGATGAGGCGGGGAGTGCTTAGTTTCTTCAGGTGGCTAAATATCTAATTGGGTTTATTCTTGCAGTAATTTGCACTTCTTGGCTTTAAATCGAACAAAGTATTTTCTGTCTGAGTCTGTCAAGTGGGGAGATGCACTGCGGTACTAATGATGTAGCATTGTATTAGTAGTGTACATAGTTTCGATAGTATATAGTGTATCCTTTTCAAGCATGAGACAACCGTGTAGATTTTGTAGAATCTGTAACTTGTAAGTTATTCAAAGATTCAGTTAGGGATAAAAAAAGAATGTACAATTGGCTTTGATTACTAATGTAGAATCATAAACATTTCTAAACAATTGTGGTAGCTGTGCGAAGGACATGTCACTGATCGGTTGCTGTTAAGATTTGATAGATAAGTCACATGAACTACAACAGAGGTTCATTATAATTAGTAATTAAGAAAGTAGATAAGAATCAAACCGTTCATGTGTAATCATAATACCAGACAGAGAAAAGAAACTAGTGAATTGGAAGCTGACAACATAACAAGTGAAATAGTGGCATCCATCATCATGATGATAATGTACGGTGGAGATCTGAACCAATACTGTCTATGAATTATCAAGTTCAACTGATGCTTGCTATTTTTTATAGAAAATAATCCGTCTTGGGGAAATTTTAAAAGCTTAAGATTTCATCACACTGTTGGGCAAATGAAAAAATTCAACTTACTTAGAAATGCTTTGACAAAAATATCATGAATATGACTGAAAATATGCCATAATATTACTGTTTTTTGTGAAGATAAGTTTCAGTGATAAATGACACCGCTATTACTATTTTATGCAAGAGAAAATTTGTCGGTGTTTCTATTCACCTACCTCACCTGATTCTCCATATTAAAATCTCACCTTTCTCTTCGCTATTCAAATTCATCACATCCTCTTAGTTGAACCAAACACAGATATTTAAATTTTAAACCTACTTAATGTCATCTTATCATATTTATTTATGTTTTTAAATGAACTAAGTGATAAAAAGTCAGAGATTAAATTTTAAACCATTATTATTCATTTTCCATTCTAAAGAAAAGTGATTTCCTTTTCGATGTTGTTTGCCGCGGAAAATGAAATCTCAGGTCTAGTTTCGAGGTATAAGTTTGGACTTTTTTTTTTTGAAATAATAAGTTTGGACATATATACATGTCTTTTATTTAATCTTATAATTTTTTTTTTACAAATAGTTTTGATAATAATCAAATTTTAAATATACCACCATTCCCTTGACTCACTCACTCATTTGGTTTTTCTCTTCATTAGTATAATGATATAGTATTAAAAAAGAATAGTATCATGCTCTTAAATTTTGAAAATATTTTTTTAAGTAAACCATCAAATTGGTCCTTATTTTTAAATTAATCCTTGACTCTATTAATATTTCAAATTAATCCCTATCATTGTCAAAAGTTTTTCAATTAGATCTTTGTTATTGCCAAAAGTTTCACATTATAGAGACAGAGATCAATTTAGTGGTTTACTCAATATTTTTTATTTTGTTTTGCTACTAGCCGATGACCAATAAATAAATACTAAAATTGGATTCTCTTATTTCCCTCATTCTCCTTTTTTCATCAAGTTGTATGTATTTTTTTCTTCTGAATTTTAGAGAGACAATTAAAAGAGAGAAAAATAAAATAAAAAAGTAAGATAGAGAGAGAAAAGAGAAAGAGAGAGATAGACGCAAATTGAAAGAGGGAGAAGGAGATGAACAAGAGAATCCAATTTGCTGTAAGAAATAAATGAAAGTATAATTTAAATAGTGCAATGACTGCACTTTGGTATTTTATTTAATTTTGTGAACCGAAGTATGAATATGTGCTTTTTTTTTGCTTAATTTTTTGTAAGCAAATAATATGTGATTTATGAGAAAAGTTACAAACAAGACTTGAGTTGACATAGACAAAAGTTAACACACAAATTTGTTCAAGAACTGCTCTAGACACAAAACATCTCCAGCTTAATTCTCTAATTGTCGTTGGTAGAGTTCCAAATCTCCTCTAATTCTCTAGCAAAATCTTTCTGTCTTCCAACAACAATGGTTATGTGATCTTTATCATCAATAACTCTAAGTTGTGCTCGAGGAATTCTCTTTTGTACCTCATAGCTACACTCAAGAGGAATAACATCATCATTTTTACCATGAATTATAGTAACTTTACAATTTGGATTTTCTTTTACTGTTTCCAAATATGATCCAATTTTCGAAGCTGTTCCACATATTATGTTATGTAGTGTATGCCACGCTGCATTATGGGTGTGACTAAAGAATCCTTCAAGCAAGAAAGTCCTGACCCTATTGAAAGAAAATATTTAATACGAAACTTTGGATTAGATAAAAAGTCTCTATCATCATCACTTAACACAACACTTGAAATGAATTTCATTTATGGCCAACAATACAAGAATAAATTAAAGGGTGAAAAATGAATGCAACTTTAAAATTATCTGACTCCATCCACTATCCTCAGTTGCTGACACATTTGACTTAAGCTGGGAGGGTGCAAGTATTAAATTATGTCAGCAACTCAGCGTTGTACCTCTAAACAAATATGGCTTAGTCAAACAATAATAAAGAAAAACAGTACAAAAACCATGTGGACCACCACAATAGTTTGTACCGTTAAACTTGATTTTACAAATTTAATTTTTTTTACTCATTTAGTAAAGACAATATTTAACATGTTAGTTCACCTAACTATACTAGAGTACTACTACTTTTAACTATTTCAATTAATATAACAGATATTACTTGAATGACAATTATGTATAACAAGACAACGTGAGTACAAAGAGTACTCTAAAATATATTTATAATAATAAGGTATACACATATTTTTATTACATAAGGTAAATGATCATATAAATAGAAATATGAAAATATGTGGTCTATGATTTTGATCATATGAGAAATAAAACGATGTCATGCGGTGGTGCCTACTTTCTTAAAAAGAATTGAGAAAGACGTGACTTTGTGAGTTGTGACTCGAGAATTAAAATTTGACAGCATTCAAATTTTTTTTTTATACTCATATGAAAATGACTGGCTCAAAACAACTCAACCAAATCCAACTGTGATTTATGGTGGCATCTAGCACCACTGATTTTTGGGAGAAATAGATTATATTTTGTGATCACATGCGTTTGGATCTACGTATTAAGAAAGTATTTTTTTTGCCAAAAATAGAAAGTATAAAAATATATTTAAAAGTAAATGTTAATATTTGAAAGAATATGGGAATACAATTTTATACAAGTAGACAAATAATCATTACATATAAGAAAACACTTAAAAGGTCTTTCAAAAAAAAGAAAACACTTAAAATGTGTTTCAAATGTTGATTTCTTTTTAATTTTTTTTTGACAAAAAATGTTTATTTCTTTTTATGTTAAGTGAGTCATATGACTCATATGTAGTGTGGCAAATAATACTAGTAGTATATATTTTTTGAGAGGTAGTACTAGTAGTATTTTTTCCCCAATACATCTTAAGAATAAATTGTACTAGTACAGTTTTTTCATGTTCTACGATGGAATTCAGATTGCATTTATTCTTATACCAAAGAAAACTGCATTTGTTCGTACCTAATAACAATTCTGAACCAATAAATATATAGCTAAAAAAAGTACATGTACTTATTCTTTCAAATGTTTATTTTTATGATAAATGTATGTCTGAGAAAATAAAAAAATGTAAATTTTTCTAAATTGATTTGATGTTTTTCTTCTTCTTTCAGAATGTGTACGAGTTAACATTGTTATGAAGTTTTATCATGTTACAAAATTAATATACGAGTCTTAAAAAAATTAGGTACGAGTTAATACTCAAATAATTGTTTAGATAGATTAAGTCACCCGTTTATTGTACCAAATATAAGAAAAACGTAAAAAACCAGTTATTTGTAGGGTCTTGATAAAATACCAAGAAAAAAATTTGTTAGTCAAAAGAGGGACACCTAAACAGGGAAGAGTGAGGAATCAAATAATTACGTTTGCTTGCTTGCTTGAGAAGTTGCAAAAATAAAAAAAAAACACACACACACATATATACATACAGGGAACTTCTACGGTACACTCACAAAGTGAGGTGTACCGGTACTCTTTCTTCCTAATTTTATAAATAATGATCATTTTTTATGTAATAAATAGCTATTTGTCAATATTTATATTTTATAGAACATCATTTCATAAGAAAAAACATCATTTCATTGT
>Ga0315913_1007831_pt1 | contig 12744 bp, 8 predicted proteins | sample MpolsnodulesMG_FD_207736 | JGI IMG/M metagenome (GOLD analysis project Ga0315913, IMG submission 207736) | Medicago polymorpha root nodule microbial communities from Los Angeles, California, United States - small nodules | ecosystem: Host-associated > Plants > Roots > Nodule | place: USA... | reverse complement strand
GTTGTAAACTTTTCAATGTTATTGGTATATATTAAAATCTCCAATGCATTATATATACAAAAAAATATTTAGGGCCCCAAAATTGGGGAGGCCCAGCTCAATAGAGCTGTTTGCACCTCCGCAGGGACGGCCCTGTCTGGGGTTCAAACCCTAGACACCACAAAAAAAAAGCCCAAATATATAGTACAAGTGTGATACCATACAGATGTGAAAACTTTGAAATTTAGGGTACCATCCGGCTTAAATACATTTAACATAAATTTATCATAAAAGTTATATACATATAAATACTTGTAAATAAGATTTTTTTAATCTCCGTGAGCTTAACTCAATTGGTAGAGATATTGCATATTATATGCAAGGGCCGGGGTTCGAACCCCGGGCACTCCACTTCTCCACAATTTAATTGTGTGAGTTCTAACCACTAAGCTACTTGACCAAAAATAAATAAGATCTTTTTATGATTCTTCATTAGTATATGATTATAATGATCACAATTAATTACAAAAGAAAATACTTGTGATGACAAAACATTATAGAATTTTTTATCTAAACTATAACATATTTTAATCTTTATGCTAGAATATCAACACAAACATCATTTAAAGAACTCAAAGTAAGTTTTTTACCAAAAAAAAAAAGGAAAATAACTCAAAGTAAGTCTTGTCTCATGTTAACTAATTATGTATTCTAGCTAGATATGTATATGTGAGTCTCGATAAGTATCGGTATCAAGGCTATTGGAGTTATGTTTGTGTACTATATACCATACAGTTACACTTATAAAAGTTTGATGGACATAATGTACGTTTAATTTTCAAAATGCATTCACATAAAAACTGGCAAAATGGTTAAATGTTTAAGGTCACTAGATTCATTAAGTGCGTAGTTGTTTTTACCTTTCAACCTTGGCCACAAGAAAGATACTGTCTAAATCTCTTACTCATTCGTAGGCACTACAAGCTGAAAAGAAAATCAATGCATGGTCAGCATATATGGAATATAAATATAGTTCTAGTATACACCTTAGAATAAAGGGAGCACTTGGATTCCCTCACCACTCACTATTTACACTTGGCTATCTACAATTTTAGTTTTTGATTTGGTATTCAACCATAGAATTCGATAGGATAGGAGATAATGATTGTCTCGATTCTTATACTTCATTTTAGAATTATTTGAGAGGTGTAAAAGGTATAGATGGAAAAGGAAGAGAAAGACGTGAAAGAGAATAAGTGTAACATGTGATAGAAAAGGAAAGATGGATAATACACGAGCACACGTATGAAAGGAGGGAACTTTGATAATTCCTCCCTATATCCATTTTTAAGTTTAGATGAGATGGTTCAATGGCTTATCAGGTTTAGAGAAATTTAAAAGTTGAAAAAGAGTGTTGAGTTAGTACTTATATATTATCTACCAACCAATATTGATAGTAAGGCCGGCTAAACAGATTAAGAGGCCTAAAGCAAAATATTTAATGTAGCCTTTAAAAATGTATTTTTTTAACATAATATTTATATCAAATCAATTATGTGGAGACCAAAATTTGAATTCATGACCAAGAGTAATTGAGGTCTTTTTGGTAATCAGTCAAGCTATGCAAACGTCTGTAATTTATTTATCATATAATATATTTATAACCAAATTAATCTATTAGAGACCTTTTTTTCCACCTAAAATTTTGAGGCCTAAAGCCCTTGCTTGGCCCTTAGGTCGGCCCTGATTGATAGTGAGATTAGAAACCATCTTTATGCGACATGAGTTGAATATTTAGCAATAGGACCAACCTACGTTCATCACACCTCCCCATGTTCCTAATTTTGGTCCTTCAAAAAAATATAAATGTCGACAATATAGATAAATATATCCTAAATATACTTTCAAATTTTGATAATATTCATCACTCATAAATAGAATTGCACACCACGTCTTAACCAAAAACATTGAGGAACTATGTATATGGGATATCATACTTATATGCAATGTAGCACATATACTTGATATGTTACAGAAACGAACGACATTGATACCTCGATACGGGAAAACTTCAAATTTCAAGATATGACATGACCAAGATACTTTAATAAAAAAATTAAATCTAAACTCCATATTAAAACTCAAAAATAAACTATGGACTAAAACTCAAAAGCAAAAAAAAATAAAATTACAAAACCTATATCAAACATACATATAACAACATAAAAAAAAATTAAATCTAAACTCCATATTAAAACTCAAAAACAAACTATGGACTAAAACTCAAAAGCAAAAAAAAAATCGCAAAACCTATATCAAACAGACATATAACAGCAATAAAACACAACAATAGCAGCATTCTCAAAACAGCAAAAATAGACAAAACAGTGAAATTGCCTCTACATGACGGTCAACAATAATAACATTCTCAAAACAACAAAAAGAGACAAAAATGACAGAACTTGCGAAAGAAAGGAGGAGGAATGGAATCGCCGACTGATGTTACGATGACTGAAACAAATCCTACTACTCTCACTTTCAATTTCACTGGAATTATCGACTCCTTTTTGGGATATAAATATAAGTAATATTCATAATAAATAAAATGACAATTAGTCAACTACATATATGATGTATCTTAAAACGTGAGCATCATTACTTACCCAATTACATATATCTCAAAATTAATAGAAAATCATGTATCTCGCGTGTATCGGTTTGTCGTATCTCTCGTGTATACCCGATGCATGTATCTGAAACGTATCTGACAATGGTTTTTTAAAAAATAAAATATCACCAAATACTCTCACGATACGTATTGGGTAGGTGTCGATGCATGATACGTAATAGAAACCGACACGTCGTCTATTTTGAATTATATGGGCTTCCTAGCTTATATGTTCAACATTTATTTATTCATTCAATGTGAGATTTCTAACTCACACTTTACACACGTAGAAGATCCCATCCATTTCCATGAGATCACTTCTTTTCAAGCAATAGCCTTTTCATCTACATAAACTTGCACCACCGTTGACACTCGTCATCAACGAGACACGCTATCTGACCACCCTTTAGTAACCAAACTATGATACCACTTTTGTATGGAGATATGATGTTCAAACTCATTTGTGTGATTACTTTTAGTCGAATGTGGCAGTCTCCCGAGAAAATACACAAGTTTGTAGAACACGTTCTAACACAAAATCTTAAGGTATTAGATATATGAGTCGTATATACTTAATGTAAGTGTGTGTATAGAGAGAGAGTAAGGGGAATTTAAATTTTTTTCGTAAATAATGGTTGAGGATTATTATACTTGCAAAAGATATCATGAATTGAAAATAAAATCAAATGGTTGATTGCAATAGGAGTACACAAAGAAAAAGAGATTGGGGGGTGAATTTAATTTTGTTTTGTGAATGGTGGAGGAGAGTGTGAGGCGAGCAATAAGTTTTGGTTCTTATTTTTTCGTTTTTTCTTATCTTTGCTATTCTAGCTAATGTTATATCACCAATGAGGTAATGGATATCGATCACATAAGGAATGAGAATATAGTGTTTCATCCTCAAATTTTGTGGTCCTGCTAAAGATACTTAATTTGTGGAGGTGTTATATTTAGATAGATATCATAGGAATATCCTAGTGTAGCTCCTAGAAGAGTTTTAGATCTCATAAACAGATTGAGTTATACTCTTTGGAGCAATATTCACCATGAGTGTTGAATTTTATTTTTTTTCTGAACCAAAAAAAGTATAAAGTGCATGCGCTTTTTCTTTTGGGTGATAAAAAAGTGCAGGCTCTTTTACCTCTCGTTTCAAATAAAAAATCATATTAGGAAAAGAGTTTAATTTATTATATGTTTTTGAAAATGAGAAGAGAGATAAAAAATTCAGAAAAAAATTATATTGGGAACCAAAAAACGGTTTTTGAAATGATGATAAAAATGCATTTAAACATAAAATAAATTTACAAGAGTTTAATTTTGATATAATATCCAAGCAAAGATAAAATGCTTGTGAAAATATTTTTGTTTTTTTTTTGAAGGAAAAATAATTTTGTTTTGTTTTGCATTATCAACAAATTATATATGTGGTTTTTAAAAGTGATTACAATTAAATAATTTTTTTAATAATGCAACCAAATAGAAAATGTTCAAATTCCAATAGAAAAAGTATCCACATATAGTGTCTGACACGCCCCAGACAAGATTACCAATAAATATAATAGATCTAGACAATTGACATCCACAATAATTCTCAAATAAAGAGTATACAAGCAAAGCATTTGGGAACCGTAACAAAACAAAAAAAAACATTTGTTACCAAAAAGAATAATAAATCATAAAACATTTCCGAAAATATCCTTAAGTTACCAAGCAAAAGTACTTATAGAAAAAATAAGATTGGAAACATCAAGTATATGTTTTTTTTGTGAATATACCCATCAAGTATCTAATTCTATGTGTCTATTGGCTTGCATATGTTCTCGTTTGTTTCTTTTTTTATGGATTGGCTCGTATATATGTTCTCATTATTTTTCCTCTCAAAAAAAAAATGTTCTCATTATTTTTATGGATTAATTCTTGGACTGAAGTGTTGAGGATAATTCAAATTTAGTCAATTAGTTAACTTGCGTGTTGTGCAAGTAACTAGGTGTTAGGTGGTTAAAATTTTGTGTTTTCTGTTATACGGTAACTATGGAAGTTATTTCCCATTGTATGTGTGTTATCTGTGATCAGTTATGTATATAAACATGTGAAGTGAATAATCAAAGTTTAGTGTGTGATTTTCCATTTTACACTAAATCTCATATTCTTCTCTCTTTCATTTTCTAAACAAAACCAAAAGTGAGTGTGTGAGTGTACAAGAGAATCATTGAGAGACATTTATCTTGATCCAACATGAAGAACTAGGGGAAATTCTGGATACAATGCTTAATGGATTTGATGAAAATCTTGAAATATTTCCATTTGATCAGTATTTAGAAATTCAGAAATAAGAAATTGAAATGATATAACTTCGGTAGAAAATGTTTGTTTTCCAAGTGTTATGGTAAATATTGGATTTTTTTATATTTATATATCAATGATTAGTTACATATGAATAGAAGGCAAACAGGCAACAAACTGCGTCGCTGGGTTTATCTACATGCGCTGGCATTTTCAGTGATTACAAAGGATCTTTCATGAATATGTTTGCTTATAAGATTGATGTTTCCAAACTCCTTGAATGTTGAGTTAATGGTTGTTATGATAACTATTGAATATTTTTGGTTTTGATGGTTTTAGTTGGTGGAATGATGAGATTCCTCATTGTATTGGACAAATATTTTTTAGGAACGGAAGTCGTCTTTCACCGGTTTTACTCAAAGTTTTTAATGAAGCAATTGTTTGTTTATATTTCTTGAGTTTTGGTCTACCCAAAGAATGTTTCCTTTCTATTTTTAATAATATTTTAAAGTAGACATTTACCTTAAAGGAATCTTTAAAAAAAAAATTACCTTAAAGAAATTGTATTTGACAAGAAATTTCCTTAAATGAGTTTTTATTGATACATTTAAAGATAGAGAAAATATAGAGAGAAAGTCGTGTTAAATTTATTTCTTTAAGGTAGAGATTTATGTTCATGTATAAATTGTTGTATGACGGATAATCTCTTATTTATTTTTCAAAGATTAGTACATGCACTTCTCAAATGTCTTCTAATGCAACTTGAATTTAAATTAATGCTTTTTTTTTTATATAAATAAGAAGGTCGAAGACAAAAATATTACAACAAAATCAAACAAGAGATAGAAACACCAAATAAATTAACAAGTGTCTAATTTGAGTCGGACATGACTAATAAATCATCAATTGAGAACCAATTTATCCCACTTATTGGCCAGCTAGAGCATTTGCGGTAGTTTGCCTCGCAATAGGAGTGTTGCGCCTTGAGTTTTCAATTCATACGAGGCAATCGACGAATTCTTTAAACTAAACTCCAACTCAAAGGACTCATTCATCCACAATTATTTCTTATCTATATTGTATGATATGGATATGTTTAGAGTATTATTATTATTATTAATTAATTAATTAATTAAGTATTAGATGATCAACCTCCTTCCTCCAGAACCATTTTCTCTTTGACAATTAAAATAGAGAGCAGCAACAGGTAATCCAAGATTGTAAACTTCTGCAAAATCTCTTGTAATGAAATTTTGTCGCCATCCAGGAGCTAATATAGTGTGCCTACAAGGTTGCCTAAACAACACAAATATCACACGATGAATCCCTGATGTTGGTCTTGGATTTTCATAGCTCACGATCTCCTCGCCTACAATTAATATAAACAACGTATATTTATACAAACATATGTAGTAATAATCAATTACAACAAGATACTAAATTGTTGTTTCTAATATCAACTTTAATAAAAAAAATCAAATATATAAATTAATAAAGTGCATAAAAAATTTAATAAAAATTGTATAAAATAAAAAACCGATTGAACCAATTGTAGTTGAAACGAATTGGTCGTTTCTCAGTTTAACTGAATGAATCCTTTCAGTTTTAAAGCAGTTGGTCAAATGTGCAACAAGTTGAAATTATTGAGAAAGATTTTGCTTGCAATTGCGCAAAAGATAATCGATTTACACGGAAAATTGTGCACGTACCGAAAGTTGTCCCTGTAGTCGCTGGAATATTGGTTACCATCCTAATTAAGGATTTAAAGAACGAAAAAAACAAAAGGGTTAGAATGGAACTAAATTCAGCCAAAAGAAAGTTTTCAAGTACAAACACATATGTAGTTTACATGTATATACAATTTAGTTTGTTAATCACACAAATTATTATATATATGTATATATATAGACACCAACGATTTAATATATAGCTGCATTTTTTCACACACACATATACACTATGGCATACCAAAATAAATAAAGACACAATGCGAATAAAGTGTATATGTTAGAAGTACGATTGCAAGGTTTGTTGCTTTCTTTGATAGCGACTCCAGTTGACATAAAATTAACAATACTGTGGATCCGCTGAAGTTTTCTTTTTCACGACAACATGTTAAGCATAAGTTGAATATGTTATATCCATTTTAAAAGAATATATATGTATTTGTCTATTGGCATAAGTATTTGTCTGAATTTTTTAAGAGCTTATGAAAATATTTGTTCATTTTGTGAAGCTTGGAAATAGCATATGACAGTCTATAAATTGTTTAGGTCATCTTATTATATAAGCTTTTCTTGCTAAATTAAGAAATCAGATTATGACTTATCTGAAAAACAATTATAAATATAAAGTATACATAAATACTTAAATAATTAAACAAATAAGTGCTTTATCAATTTTAATACATAAATGTGATCCTAAAATATACAACAGAAGTTTTTTTTTTTGAACAAATCAATATACAACAGAAGTTATTGCATCAATATGAATAAAATTTCATAAACAGCATAGTTAGTTCTTGCCTTCGAACAAAACAATATGTTAGCATTTCTATATAAAATATATGTACATATTGAGTAAGAAATTGAGCAGTGATTATTAATTAAGTCCATACTTACCAATGTAGGTATTCCCTCATATTAGGGTTACTAGGGCTTGGTCCATCAGGGTCCACCATCACCTGAAAAATGCCACAGATTCAAAACCCCTAGAAAGAAAAGTTTTAATCAATTGAAAATTTTGTCCCCTTCTATGGTGATATGTCATTCTTCTAGCAGTTATTGTTACGAATGTGATCCCTTTTAGGTTTAATTTGTATAGAAGAAAGGTTACTGGTGAAGTAAATGATACTCTTATTGTTTAGTGATTGAAATTTCAGGAAACAAAATTACAATTATTTACTAGATATGAATTTTTCTTCTCTGGTCGATATGGGTTGTATACATGGTTTGGAGTGCATTGGAAAGGCACTACCAGAAAACATATTTTTAGAACTTGAGGCAATAAGTTTCACTTACATGTTCAAGTACCGTCTTTTTTTTTTATATAACATTTTAAATACCATCATAGATGTTTATTTTATTGATTAATATCTCTTAAGGTGACTTTCTTCTATCTTTGGAGGGCCATTTATATTCTTGTATATATACTTCTATATGCATCTCTATGTATATGGGTTTGAGCACGCTTTGTGCCCTAATTTATATATGGTAATCTCTTTGTTGTTTTGAAGGAAAAAAATTGAAGAATGTAACTAAGATCTATATATTTACTTAATTAAAGAATATGTAAACCAACCAGAGTGTATAGAGTCCTGAGGTCATTTCCACCAACTTGAACTCTTGGTGGGTTGACTATTTGAGAGAGTTTGAGCTCACCACTGTTGCCGACTTCTTTGTTATTGTCATAAACAATCCTCAAAGACACTGAATTTGTAAAGGGATCCAAAACATCTCCAATTACACCACAAACCACAAGAGGATTCATTGATTTAATACGCATAATTAACTATGTATGCTTTCTTTTTGTTGCTAATATAATAATGTATGCTTTGATAATTTGCTCATTGGCTCTACTACATGGCCATGCTTTTATATATGCTTTGGACTTGCCTTTCATGAGGGGATCACTTGTCATCAATAGATTCTATCCTTTATTTCTTTCTATCATGTTCCATTTAATTATTTTCTTAAAGTTGTATTTAGAGGTATTTTCCTAAAGTTATTGTCATATTTGAGAGAAAAAATATAAACAAAAATAAATAAAGAAAAAGGATGTTTGTGTGAACACCACAAACGAGCATATCATAAGCTTTTAAAAATTGAATTAAATTTCTTCAAAAAAAATAGAATTTAAATGTTCGCCATATGATTTCATAGTTACATAGGACCAATTTACATATTTTGATTGCTTGATCATAAACATAAAACAAATTATATATAAAGAGTGCCTTAATAAGGGTATTGTTTAATAAGCCTGAAATATTGTTAAATATAATATATTGTTAAAAAGAGTGCCGTTAATAGTATAATATTAGTCAAAAATTTGAATTGTAAATCTTTATATTAAAACGCATTAATTTGATGTCACAACTAAACCACATGAGCTACATCGATAAATTCCTACAAAATATTGTTTGCATCTATATCTTGATATATTTTGTTTATTAAACATTTAAGATGTTAGTTCATCGGTAAAAGTGTTAGTTGTCACATTTAGACATCCAGTTAAAATTTTAAATCTTTTTGAGGATGGTTGTAAAATTATCGTTAATGTCAATTGAATTAATAAAAACTTCCCCATACCCTAATTTTATTCAGAAAAAAGTAGGATGTATAAATTTCAAAACAATGTTTGGTGTTGCAGTTATGTTTGTATAACTATTAAGTTTTACACTTTAGAAAAAATTGTTTGTCACGATGTACATTTAATTTGTAAAATGCATTTGCATGAAAATTGCCAAAATGGTTATAATGTCGATGAGTATCCGCGGGTACGGGTAGTATGATATCCGTCTCCGCCCTGTTGGATAAATATGGTATCTGTACCCGTCCCCATATCCGTGCGGGTATCTCTATACGGGTAATCCACGGGTATTTAGATACCCACGCATATCCGCGGATACCCATGGATTTTTGATTGTTTTTTTGTACAAAAAAAAATTCAACTTTTAATCACCTGCAAAATTCAACTTTTAAAGATCCATACATAACATATTCCATTCAAATTTCATAATTCATACCATAATCATAATCCAACAAAAATCGGGATTCTTACATAATCCCAAGCAAATTCATCATACCATAATAGATATGATTCTTACGTAATCCATGCAAATTCTTGAAGTAAAATAAAAGATAAAAACATCCAAAATTCACATCCAAACTCTTATATATACATGGATATTTTAGTAATTTACATAATTTATTAACGGGCACGGGTATCATCATATCCGTGTCAGTGTCCATAAAGTAACAGGTAGTTAAATACCCGTTTATTATATCTGCGGGTACCCGTTTAGCTACCTGCCTCGTGCCCATGACGGATTTTATCCGCGGATACCCGCATGTACGGATTTTTTTCCCACCCCCGTTATATGTTAATTTCACTGGACTCACTAAGTACGTAGTTGTCTTTATCTTCGTGTGTCAAATGGATCCTAGCACTAACAAGTCACAAAAAAGATTTGATTGATGTTTGATCCTTAGCCACAAAATAGATACTTTCTAAATCTATTACTCGTTCGTAGGCACTACAACCAGAAAAGAAAATTAATGCATGGTCAGCATATATGGAATATAAATATATATAGTACTAGTATACACCTTAGAATAAAGGGAGCACTTGGATTCCCTCACCACTCACTATTTACACTTGGCTATCTACAAATTTAGTATTTGATTTGGTCTTTCAACCATATAATTCGATAGGGTAGGAGATAATGATTGCCTCAACTCTTATACTTCATTTTAGAATTACTTGAGAGGCATAAGAGAGATAGATAGAAAAGGAATAGAAAGACATGAAAGAGAATGAAGTCTAACATGTGATAGAAAAAGACATAAACACATAATACACGCGCTTGCATATGTGATAGAGCAGCTTTCAAGGTTCACCAAGTACTAACATGAGTATTCTTTCAAAAAAAAAAGTGCTAACATGAATATTTATATTAAAGAGGTTTTTAAGTTGAGAACGTATAAGTTGAACTCACACACATGTATAATTCAACTCATTACCAACTAAACCATCTTACGTTGACATTATTTTTAGGATCTTTAATACTCTAGCTACATCGCTAATGAATTAATGAAAATTGATCACGAGGAAGGAATTGGAATATAGTGTTTCATCCTCAAATTTGTGGTCTTGCTAAAGATGCATAATTTGTGGAGGTGTATTGTCGTGTCATTTTTCGGAGATCAAGGCTATTTGATTAGCGTTTGACTCACTGTTTTATTTCACGGTTGAACATTTAATTTTGAGAGAAAAAAGGGAAAAAAGTTCGAAACACCCCTTTGAAAAGATTTAGGGTTCGGGGGTTAGTTACATAAAGGGAAGGTGTTAGCACCCTTTATGTCCGTAGTACTATACGGGAACCTCTTGGTTTTATTTAACGTTTTGTGCTATAACTTGCTTGCTTTTAAAAATGGTGTTTAAAGTGGTAAGTGAAAAAGAGACCTACTTATCTACATTTTTTATTGATTTGGAAGGACGAGTGTCCTTTGCCTACGTACCCGTGAGGGATCAAAACCTCGTGGTTCGGGGTAAAAATTGACATTTGATTTGTTTTTGTGTTTTTTATTAGTTTTGAAAAAGGTTTTAAAATGAAAAGCCAAGTGGCAAAATAAATTTGTTTGTGCTTTTTATATTAAGGGAAAATGATTTGAAATATGATTAAGGTTGATTGCAATTTTGATTTACGAAAGAATAAAAATAAAGAGGTCACTTGATTTGAGATCAAGGTTTATTGTAAAAAATATTTTTTGTGATTTTGTTATTTGCATGGTTTTTTGTTGTTTTTTTCCGTTGAAATATAACTAAACTAAAATTGAAGACTAACGGAGCAAGAAAATAAAGCGTAGGTACCTCATGGTGGTGTTGGACCACCACAAGGACCTTTATCCTAGGCTAGCAACAAAATAAAAGGCATACACACACGCACGCACACATGCACCTACGACTATTACATAAGCCTATGATACATGCTATGGTCCGCGATAAAATAAATTACATTAAGGTCTAATTAATTACATTCTAAATCACGTGCAAAAACATAATTAAATAAATAAATTACATTAAGACCTAGATACATTTTCTAAGTGACTAAAAAAAATAAAGAAATGAATATACAATTAATAATGAGAGCAGAATAATAAACTTAAATGGATGAAAATGCATGAGAATAATAAAAAAAATGCAATGCTAACGAAGCAAAACCAAAAAAACGCGCGAAAGAAATAAAAATTACAGCAGGGAGGGGGTGCAGTAGTAATCAAGGAGTGCAGGAATTAAACAAAATGGGACATAGGTTGAGAATGGGCTGCAGGCGCGGGTTGGGCTTGAGCAAGCCTACTGGGTCGGTTCAGATGGGCAGATGGGTTGTTGGAGCGGGTTAGAACATTGTATAAATAGGGTTTCTTGTAAAAAAACCCTTCATTTTGATTCTTCTTTCTCTCTCTTCACTTCCCTCTTCCCTCAAACTCTCTGTTCTCTCTCCTCTGTTTTCTTCTTCTCCGGCAGCAAGGTGAGGTGGCTGGCCACCGTAGGTGGCGGCGCCGCCGCTGCAAACACCTTCTTTTCTCGTTTTTTTTTTTACGGTTTCAACTATTTTTCTACCCTCTTCTCGTTTCTAATACCCAAAATCCCAAATCTTAAACCTAAACCTCTAGATCTTGAAAAAAGAGAAAAGAAACTTACCTTTTGTTAAGCCTCGGATTCGATTTGGTTCTTTGACTGGTCCGTGAATCCGTTTTGGTCTTCTTGAAACCGCTTTGTTGTTGGCTTCGCCTTCGTGGCGTCGGCTGCGTGATTGGACTCGACGGATTCGCGACCGTCGGGTTCAGTTCGCGTTGATTCCTGGCTCTTGGTGTCGGTGTTGTGTCGTGTTGGTTTGTTTGATTATGCAAGTTTATGGTGAATTCTGGCTTTGGGTTTGTGCAATTTTTTCCGGTCCTTTTTCTGGCTGTGTTTGCAGGTATTTATAGGGAGAGACTTTGGCCAAGGGTTTGTTGCAGAAAATCTGCATTTTGGATTGAGATGGGAAAGCTTGTTCCTGGATTCATGTTGTGGATGAGGCTGAGAAGGTTGGA
>Ga0315913_1007830_pt1 | contig 12747 bp, 9 predicted proteins | sample MpolsnodulesMG_FD_207736 | JGI IMG/M metagenome (GOLD analysis project Ga0315913, IMG submission 207736) | Medicago polymorpha root nodule microbial communities from Los Angeles, California, United States - small nodules | ecosystem: Host-associated > Plants > Roots > Nodule | place: USA... | reverse complement strand
CTTATATCTGCCTATATGCTTCATCAAACAACTTTTAAGTAAAATTAGCAATATACCTCCTTCGGCCTTGCTCTCAGGATGCAATTTTCAGAGTTATCGCTGCTATTCTCCATCTTGGAAACATTAAATTTGAAAAATCAGAAGAAACAGATTCATCAGTTCTAGCAGATAAAGACTCCAAGTTCCATCTAGAAACAACTGCAGAACTTCTAATGTATGGCTGAATTTTTACTATTATCATTGTGAAATATCTTTCTTTATATTAATACTATTTATTTATGTATTGAATTTATTCTTATTTCAGGTGTGATCCTAATGCTGTGGAAGTTGCACTATGTAAGCGTGTGATGATCACCCCCGAAGAAATCATCGAAAGAAGTCTTGATCCTGTTGCCGCAACAGTTAGCAGGGATGGTTTGGCGAAGACATTATATTCTCGTTTGTTTGACTGGTAATATGGTTTTGTCATGTGTAAATAAAGTGTGAAATTTCTGATTATTGCTATTTAAGTTTGAACTATTTCCTATTCAACCATAGAAAGAGTAAACAAAAATGTCAATTACAATCATCTGTTTTTTTGTTTGTCCAGGTTAGTCCAGAAAATTAATCTCTCCATTGGGCAGGATAGTAACTCAAAATGTCTCATTGGTGTTCTTGACATATATGGCTTTGAAAGCTTTCAAACTAATAGGTGAGAATATATCATATTACTGTGAATCTGTGATCTTACTATTGCATTATTATGTTTGCATACTAATTTAGGAAGAAACAGACAAACACACACTTACACAGGGTCTCACATTCAACATTCCTTCAGTCATTCCTGGTAATATATATGTGCATTTATATATCTTCAATGTCTCTTTTGATCCCGGGCTTCTTTATAGTCTTAGGTTGCTCGAACACCCTTATCCTCAATATAATATTTATCCCTTAATGCAATTGACATTTTGAGTTAGATCATGTGTTTGTTCAAGTTTTTCTTTTGGTAACTTCTAAAAATAAAATAAGCCTGACAGCATATACGGTGTTCCCAATAAAAATGAGATCACAAGTCTTTCCCTTATAGATAAATGTCAGATTATAATAAAAAATTGCGAATTGTTATGATTGAAAATTGATCACGTTTTTCTAAATAATGAATCAACGATCTATTAAAGAGGGTCATTGGTGTATCCTTTCCAATGAGGTACACCTTAGACCAAGGCAGATAAACCCAAACTAATATTAATTTACTCTTGGCAGTTTTGAGCAGTTTTGTATTAATTTTACGAATGAAAAGCTGCAGCAGCACTTCAACCAGGTATGAGGTTAGTTTTTTTATATATTTGACAATTTCAACTGTCACTTTTATCTTGACATGCAATCTGATGTTGATGGTGTCCTGCAGCACGTGTTTAAGATGGAGCAAGAGGAATACACAAAAGAAGGGATTGACTGGAGCTACTTAGAATTTGTAGATAATCAAGATGTACTAGATCTCATTGAAAAGGTTTCTATAAACTTTGATTTTGGCTTAGTATCTCTTGCTGGAACTTATGAAAATATAGTTTGTACCCGTGTATTTTTTAGCAACCTTTTTGAAACGAGACAAAATTACTGACCCAGATTCTAGTGCAAGGAGCACTACCAAGGGGGTGGTTGGGTAAGAGCTTATGTATAAACCTTAGGTAAGCACTTATTTCTTAAGTGCTTATCATATGAGAGCTTATGTATGAACAATATTCATAGGATCTAGTAACACATCCACAAGTGTTTATATCATAAGATAAGATAAATCTATATAAGCTCGTCCAAATGCTCCTCAAATTTATTACAAAGCTTAATGAACATTGTTAGGTTCCAATCATTTAGTAGGACCAAATCAAATGAAGTATTGACATGTGTTGTGAGTTGTGTGCTTTGTTATGCATTTTGTATTTGAAGTATGCAAGCGAAAATTACAAAAGATATTATTGAGTCTGAAATTTCAATAATCTATAGGCAGCCCAATTTTTTATCCATTTGCTGCTCATCACATGCCTACTTTAAGGGCATCAAGAGTTGTATAGTGAGAAGAGTAATGATAATCCTCTTCAAGAGAGAGTCTTGATTATAGATTTCCACCATATTTGGTGGGAGTTGGGAGGGATATTGTAAACCTTCCTAGTTGGGTAAGAACGAGGGAAATCTTCTTGTATCAAGAGAGTCATTGTAATCCTACGGGATTGTGGAGATTTTGTTTTGATCGTAAGATCTTGCGGTTTTTCTTTTACATCTTGGGGGTTTTCAATGTTAAAATATTTGGTTTCACTCTTTTTTCATTTTTTTCCCATTGCCTATCTTATCACATAGAAAAAGAAATTTGTTCCATTATTTTTAATACAAATGAAAATGTGTTTTAGTACAAATGAAAATGTGTTTTGTATTCGTGCTTTATATTTGTGATAAATGTTTCTCACATCATGATTTTTCTATCTGTAAAAATTATGTTTTTAATATCTGTAGTATATTTCTTTTGGAATTTGATTAGATTTAATCCTCTTAATCTGCTTTCAGAAAGTTATAACACATGGTACAAATTTATTATTTTTCAGAAACCAGGTGGAATAGTTGCTCTGCTTGATGAGGCTTGGTATGCAAAAATTTTCCCCTTCATATATTGATATACCATGTATGTAGTTGTATATTTGGAAAAAGAGATAGCAGATTAAAGAAATGGGAGGACTTTTGGGGTCGCTGGATATTATTTAATATGTTATTGGGCCGACGTACCAACTGATAGACTAAGTTTCATAACTTTACCATGCATTCTATTTTTTGAGTTGATGGTTACTGTTTAAGTAAATGTCAGTCTAAGATATCTGCAAGTAATGGGATGCGGCAAATTGATAATTGGCAGTAATAGGAATATAGGATTTATATTTATTCGTATAAGGTGAAGGAATATGATAGGATACTGAGTTTGGGCCTAAGCCCAACAACTAAGATGAATGGGGAAGTCAGAGAAGAAATAAAGATGCGGCAGTTATTAGGGGGAATGTGATGTAGTTATAATGAGAGCGTGAGAGCGTATCACAAAGGGGAACTTATTCTGTATTTTCCGTTAGAACATTAGAGGTTTGGGCATAGATAGGGTTACCTCTTCTCTGAGGAGCTTATCTGTTGGATTTTAAGAGGTTTTCTTTTGTAATATGAGCTGCTAGACTTTATAAGAACATATCCAATTTGGGTGGACCGTTAGGCTGAAAGTTTCTTTGAGGAGCATGAATTTCACTCAGATGATGAGTTACAGTGGACATTCATGAGTATGGAAGGTGTCTCCAAGGTGTCTCCATGCTTTGGTTATAGGGGAATCAGAGAAGAATTGATGACGCAAGTTGTTTGGGGTAATGCAACATAGTTATAAGGAGAGGGCATCAAAAGGGGGGATTCATTATGTATTTTCGGTTAGAACCTTAGAGGTTTGGGTATAGTGACAATTATCTCTTCTTTAAGGAGCTTAGCTGTGGGATTATAGGGGGCATTTTCTTTTGTAATATTTCTTATCTTTTCACTAATACTAATTGTTGGAAATTCCGCCTTTATTACGGTCTGCCCCTAGTCGTCTAAATTGTGGCCTTTGGTTTGCCTTCATTGCAGCCTCCAACACTTTATTGTGTTGGCTTTGAGGGGGTGGATTTAGTCCCACATTGGATAGATAAGACTCTTGAGAAGAGTTTATAAAGAGGAGGCCCTCCTCACCTTACAAGCTGGTTTTGTAAGGATGTTAGGCCCCAAATTTCAACACCAATACCATTTACCGTGATGCTCAAGGGGGGCATAATGTTAGTAGTCAACTTCTCAAGCTCAGGTTTAAAGACAAATATGTTTTTCTAGTGGCAAGTAGTGATAGGACATTAAGTTTGGCCTAAACCCAACAACTAAACTGAATAGGGAAGTTGGAGAAGAATCAATGATGTGGTAGTTAGTTGGGGGAATGCAACATAGTTTTAAGGAGAGAACATGACAAGGTGAATCCATTCTGTATTTCGATTAGAGATTTGGGTGGAGAGAAAATACTCTCTTCTCTGTAGAGCTGTGTGGGATTAGAGGGGATTTTTTTCCTGAAATATTGCCCATCTTTTTAATCAATAATACCATTACTGTTTCTTGTGAGTTCGGGTTCTTAGAATGTGTAAGTTTTTGTCTCTTGTTCACTGGTAACTTTTTCTAATGTCAAACGTAAACTATGTTAAAATTGTGTTCTGATAATTCGTCCTATTGAGTAATTAATGATTTTTTGCAAAATTGTTCATATACTGGTCTAAACTTCTTTCAATTTTTCTTTTTTCTTTTTGTATTGACATGATCATTGTCTGCATGCAGCATGTTTCCCAAATCAACTCATGAAACATTTTCAACAAAGCTTTATCAGACATTCAAAGATCACAAACGCTTCATCAAGCCAAAATTGGCACGCTCAGACTTCACTGTTGTTCATTATGCAGGAGTGGTGAGTTTCATTCTTCATCCGGTCTATGCAAGATACTATTTTTCACTATGGTTTTTGCTTTAGTCTGTTATTTGTGCACTTCTTTTCAGGTCCAGTATCAATCTGAGCATTTCATAGACAAAAACAAAGACTATGTTGTTCCTGAACATCAAGTCATGCTAAGTACTTCCAAATGTTCATTTGTATCAGGCCTTTTTCCTCCACTTTCTGAGGAGACAGCAAAATCTGCTAAGTTTTCTTCTATCGGCTCTCGTTTTAAGGTATCTAAAATATAGTTCTTTATCTTTTAAGAAGAAAATTCTGATAAGCCTTACCACAATTGAAAGGTGGATACCGTTGTACTTATTTGTGCAGCTACAATTACAACATTTGATGGAAGCGCTCAATCTGACAGAGCCCCACTATATTAGATGTGTGAAGCCGAATAGTCTATTAAAACCTGGGATATTTGAGAATATGAACGTCATGCATCAATTACGTTCTGGTGTAAGTAGATTTTGAAATTAAGTTCTTCCATGATTGCTTACAGGGTTGGACTACATGTTCTTCCATTGTCTATTCACATTCTCCACTTGCTAACATTTTTCCTACATTTCTTTCAATTAAATAATGATTTTGTTTAGTGAAATCTTAATTGTATTTAATAAAGGATAATTTTCTATTATAGTGTTATGAATGTGAATGAGCAACCACAAGTGCCAATAGCCCTTTGCTTTCTTTGAACTAGCGTTTGTAGAATTTATCTCTGTTGTTGATATTGTAGGGTGTTCTTGAAGCAGTGAGAATAAAATGTGCTGGATTCCCCACTCACAGGACCTTTCGTGAATTTTTAACTCGAGTAGGCATTCTTGCTCCAGAGATTCTTCGAGGGAAGTAAGTGTAACTTAATGCTTATTTTAGCCAAAGCTGTTTCGTAGCTCCTTCCTTTGGTAATTTTCTTTGTAGGGAATCTTATAAACCGCTGCAAAAACAACTTAAAAAGTTAGGCAAAATAGGATTTGAAGCAGAATTTTTTGCATATGAAGTTTCACAACGTAAAAGGAATATCTTAAGTTTGAGACGGTCTATTCCCATCACCCATCTAAAAATGGAGAATCCTTATCTGTAAAAATGGAAATGTCTAAGTAGAAATTACTTTAAAGAAAACATTAACTATGGTTCAGTACTGTTGTATTAGAATTGTTAAAGAGTCCCCACATTGGATAAGAGATGGCCTGAATATGTTTTTATAAGTGAGGGCAATCCTCACCTCACAAGTTGGTTTTATGGGGTTGTATTAGGCCCAACCACAAATTCTAAGAACATTAATTATAATTATATTTTATTTGCATGCAAATGAATAGTGTGTTGTAGGAAATTTTACTCCCTCCGTCCCAAATTATACGACGTTTTGGACATTTCACATGTATTAAGAAATGTAATTGATTTTGTGAGGAAAGAGATATTATGATTTGTTTTACAAAATTGTCTTTAATAAATGATAAAGGAAAGATAAATGAAAGAAAAGGAACATTAATGCTTCATTGGTATTGTAAAGCGACATATAATTTGGGACAATTTTTTTTCCAAAGCGACATATAATTTGGGACGGAGGTAATATCTATGTACTCCCTCCGGTCCTTATTATAAGATTTCCAAAAAATAATTGGTCCTATTTATAAGAAAATGTCACAACTTTTAAGGTGTAGTTATTGTTTAAAAGACTTTTTTACCCTTCATTTAATGTTTGTTTTTTTAATATTAGTGAATTTATTTAATGTTTAACAATTTTCTATAAAGGTATATTTGTAAAAATATTCAAAAAGTTACATGATTAATGATTGCATTAGTTTTGATGTTTTTTGGTTTTTCATCTTATAATAAGGACCGGAGTATGACTTTAGCCACTTTTTTTTTAATCCAATATCATGATACAATTGGTTTCTGCTTTGATATTTACCGGGTTTCCCATCCTGAAAATTAGCTGCATGTGTGCAGCTTCGAAGAAAAGGAATCGTGTAAAATGATTTTAGAGAAGATTGGGCTGACAGATTATCAGGTAGAACTGGAATTCTATTGAATTTGATTTGTTGCTACCATCTAATGTTTAAAAAAAATTGAATTTGTTATCCTATATTAAACTTATTGTCGTTTAGATTCTGTTGTAGTATTTTCATAAAATATTTTCTGGTTCTTAAACATTTGATTGGGGCATGTAAACTGCTCATGCTGAAAAATGTGTGTTCTAACTCACATATGTTAACCAAAACTCTTTTTAGCAAGATGCTCTTGTATGGTGAGCTGAACTTTTCATAATCGTGTTAAGTTAATTTTCCAGATAGGACAAACCAAAATATTCCTAAGAGCTGGTCATATGGCAGAATTGGATGCTCGGAGAGCATACATCCTTAGCAACTCTGCAACAATTATTCAAAAGCATACTAGAACTCATTTTAGTCGGAAAACATTTACTACACTGCGGAAGTCCTCTATCTTTGTGCAGTCTATTTGCAGAGGTTAGATATTTGTATTTTACAACTGTCCTTATGTTGTTCGTAATGAAATTGGTTAAATCATGAGGATTTTTATAGTTTTGTCCTCCCTGACATTTCTTCTTTTTGGAATAGCTTAGTCATTTCTTTCTCTCTGCAGGTTCAATAGGACACCGAACCATAGATTTAAGAAGTTCGACATACAGAATTCCACAAGCATTCATCCAATCAATATATTCCTGAAATACTTTATTTTTGTGATTTTTAGGAGAACTGGCACGGAGACAATATTATCACATGAAGAGGAAAGCAGCTGCCATCAAAATTCAAGCCTATACACGTGGAAGAATAGCCAGAAAATGCTACTCTGAAATGAAGATTTCTGTCGTTGTCTTACAATCAGGTTTTCAGGCTATGGCGGCTCGACGTGCTCGTGATAAATTCAGACATATAAGGCAAACTAGGTCATCAACTATTATTCAGGTTAGATCCGTGTCCTTGTAATGTTAATATGTTTTTCCAAAACATTTTTGTTTTTCCTGAAGTTTTAGGAACAAAAAATATGCAGTCCTATTGGCGGCGACATAAAGCTCTCGTGGACTATCAGAACCTTAAGAAAGCGTCAATCATTTCACAAAGTGTCAATCACTCCAACGATGAACATCAGCAGAAGGTTCTATATAATATTTACTCTTTTGTTAGATTCCTATCTTTTCTTAAATTTCTCGCCTTGAGAACTATTATGATTTATATACAATAGGGGAATATGTTAGAACTTTAAGGTGGACTACCTTTTCACTAAGAAAGAAACATTATTAGGATTTTCTTTGGTCTTTAAATGGCACTGACAATAATGAATATATAAAATCCTGAAGAACCCTCTTTCTAGAAGACCTTGTTGCTGACATAAGTAAATGAAATGCTGTTATCATGGATTGCCAGGTTGTGGAGATATTAGTTGAAAATGAAAGTACTTCCATGAAAGAATCTTCAAATTCACTCCACGAGGAATCCTCAAGTTCTTTCCAAGATAATGAAAGCATTGAAGCTATTAAAGATTTCTCTAGTCCCATCATAGACACTGAAAGAAATGAAGCTATTAGGGATTGCTCTAGTCCCCTCAGAGACACTGAAATCAATGAAGCTATTAAGGATTTCTCTAGTCCCCTTGGAGACACCGAAAAGATTGAGGCTCTTTCTGCAGAAATAAAAACTTTAAAGGTAAACTTAGTTTATATATTAACTTTATTAGAATATGTAATTTTTTTTCTTCCGTTGGTACTATTTTTGGTTTTCCATTGCCACCATGGCCGAGAGAGAGAGAGAGAGAGAGAGAGACCAAGAATGGTAAGGTTACCTCTTTTCTGGCTGACAATTAGTCTGGTAGCCCACTTACACTCATACCAGCTGTGACTTTTCTTCATGTGGACGATCATTCTGTCTTTCCCCGCCGTCTTCAATCCCAGACGCCCTGGCCCTGTCTATGTCACAGATGCTGTTTGGTATCTGTCTCTAGTTGTAGTCGCAGACTGGGCGTGTCTCCTTCCCCCAATGATCTAGCCCTTTCTCCAGTCAGAGGCACCTGTCAGTGTGTTGTATTTTAATTCTATTTTATTTGTGAGTTTAGTTGTAGCAAGCTTAAACCTTAGTAAGCTTTAATTTGAGGTTAGTGTTAAAATATCTCATAATATCATTATTGTGCCTTGGGTTTTTTAGAACACAATTTTTTTTTAAACATCTATAAGATGACCTCATAAGAGTGATTCCACATGTCATTCAATTTTTTGATTTGTTTTTATATTTAACTAGGATTTGGAGTCTACTATTAGTATAAACATTTGTTTGTGCTTTGCCTTTTGCAACACGTCATTATACATCATATACTATTAATTTACTTTATCACTTGGATTTTGTTTTATCTTTTTTCCCCTTCTCAACCTAAATCCTATAGTTTCAATGACTTTATCAACCCTTTGAATTTTAAGGAAATCTTTAGTTCTATAACTCAATTTCATTATTCTTCTAATTTTTACTACTTAAGATATTCGTAATGTAGTGAATTCGTAGTGTTCCAGTATAAAATACCAACTGTTCTTGAATTACATGAGAAATATCTATATAAAGAAGTAAAGTACAATATTATTTGTTTTTGTCGTTGAATTTTTCTTTTGATCATAGAGGCAAGATGAAAGTAATATATATTTAGTTTGATGTTAAATGAAAACAAAGTTATCTGTAAGTTAAAGGTGAAATGCATGCAAATGGTCTGTAAATGCAGAGATAAGTAAAGCCAAGAACTGCTATACCTGTACTTGATAGTTAGTGTATGATTGTAGTTAAGGGTCACAGAATGTGTGACGTAAGACCTATACCTATAAAGGCAACAAGAGCTCTTCATAGAATTGAATCAAGAATGAAAAGTGTTGTTCAAAGCATCATTTAAAAGTCACATGGTCATTTATATGTAATTTCATAACCTATATATTTATAGCAGCTTTGGCATATGGTTTTAGTAATACAATTCATGCTTACCAAGTGTTATCTGATGTTGCGTTGCACAGGTCATGTTGCAGGAAGAAAAACAAAAAACTGATGAATATGAAAGGAAATATGTAGAAGCTCAAGGATCCAGCGAAGAGTTACGCAAAAAGTTAACTGAAACTGAAAAAAGAGTATATCAGCTTCAAGACTCATTGAACAGGTAGTATTAGTATTATTCCTTTGAGGATTCATGTAGTCTTGCAATTTTGATTTTCCAATTCCAGGATTCACCAATGCTGGTTAAATCATAAAACAATGACACGAAGAGAAAAATGGATAGCGTAATAAAAGGAATGGAATGGGACTAAAATAATTCATGTTTATTTTTTTACTTTTATATACTTTGACCAAGTGATATATCATCTTTCAACTGAATACAGGACATAAAAGGAAACGAAGTTGCCGAAAGGATTGTAGTTAGTCTCTCAAGAGTCTTAACGACTATTTAAGCATTAGTAGACATACTATCAAATAGTTTGTCATTAAACATGACTCGTAATAGGACATTTTGTCATCATGTTACCCATATACTTGACTCCACCCAGTGAGAAAAGGGTTTGGTGGTTGTTGTACACTTTATCAATTCACTCGTGACTGACCTATCAAAGCTAGAGGATTGACCTTCAGTAGAAATATATGACGATGTATAAACAATTCTATCTTAAGAGTACCTACAAAATTGTAAAACAGTAAATGAAGGCAATAATCAGTTAGGGTTTACTATTTGTGTTAGTAAGGTAACTTTGGAGTTAAACTTTTAGAAGATTTAGAGTCAGCCTAGTTTTATGAGGAAGTGGGGTAATGTTACTTATAAAAGATCTGCTTCCATAACCAAAAGAGTTTGCTGGAGTTTATATAACTAATTGTACATTTTCAGTATCCGGTGGAAAGAAAATGTTCATTGTACAATATTGTGCGAGTCAATGCAAGTTGTATTCAAAGACATACATTGAACAATTAAAAATAGCTAAGATGTACCACGTAATGGATTAGAAACTGCATTCTTTTGGGCATTGATCGGCATAATGGTTTAGAGTTATATAGTATGAAGGGGATATAATCATTTTGGGTTTAACTGTCGTGAGAATCAATGGATTTTTGTTTTTTTTCTTCCCCTTGTTGGCCTTTTATGGACACTACCCAATTATGAATTTTAAAACTGAATGCTATTTGATTAATGCTAGATCTGAATTAGTGTGTATCAGGATGATATCTTCCATGTCAAGTCAAGTTGCCGAGCTGAAGACAATCTTAAGTACTTCATCAAGATTGAGTTCAACTTTTCGACCTATTGCTAGAGTTGACGTTGCTTCCAGTAACTCTGATTCTTCATCTACAGACTCTGATTTCACATTTCCAGCACCCGTTGCAAATCCAGAAGCATTATCTTCTACCCAACTAGTAGTTCAGGATGTCACTGCAGCTGAAGGATCAGGTCAGTCCAAATTTCGTCACAAATTTCAATGTGCTAATTATCTTCCTATTGAACTTGTTTACTGCTTGAGGAGAAAATAATTTGTCAGATGAGTAAAACAACCTTATACAAAGATCCTAGCATGTATATTATAAATGGAAGTTTTCAAATAAGAATATAAGTACTCTTTTGAGACCTTTGCAGCATTTAATCTGGGGTTTACTATGTATATCACAGATAAGGTAGTGAAAATGTAGTTTAACTGGTTCGTATAATAGCACCGTTGCATGCATCTGTGACGATGTGATTGCATAAAAGATAAAAAGTAAGAATGTAGCTTCTATTTTGGATTTACTTTTTTATAGTCTTGTTTAAGTTTCCCTCTTGTTATTCACAGAAAGACGAAATAAGATGGAAAAGGCAATATAATTTTTCTTATCTTTATCATTGCATTTTTCAGGATCTGGAAGTGAAAAAGAAGGTTCGTTTGATGATTTCTTCTAGTAAAACTTGTGTTTCTTCCATCTGGCTTAAATTTTCATCTCCTCCAGCCTCTGGGGAAACAACCAAGATAGTCCGAGAAAAGGATGGACGTTGCATTGGCTAGGCACGATCACTCCTTCAGTCACATACCCGACGTACAAATTTGTAGATACACGGTTCATCTCAGGATTTTGTAGATCAGTCAGGTAGAGATAGCAATAAGAGTCGATCAAAGATGAACTTGTGGATCGGTATTTCATCTTGCTGTCACCCCTTCTGAGAAAAAAAATCTTATTAGATATCCAATGACACCTATAGGGACAATTTTGTATATAACATATTTTTATAGTTTATCGCCCCTTCTTGTAATGCCATCTACAAGTAAGTTGCTTCATCTTGATCGAGATATCATTTCAATTTACTCAACTTCGGCCACTGAATTGATTCCTTTCCATGGATTATACGGGTAGACTTATCTGGCGGCTTTCGTAAGCAGTTACATGTTTAGCATTATATTGTACAACATTTGTCATAAGCATGATGAGGGATGGATGTAAGGGTATATGTGTGGAATAAGTGTCCCACACTATGTTTTTTCCGAGCACTATATACTATTCGTATTTATTTATTTATTTATAGCAAGAGGGGAGTAACTTTTTCCACTCCACATTTCTGAAAATAAACACTCGACTTTAGAAGTAAGGATACAGAAATAGTGTTTTTATGTGTATATCTGACATGATCTTGGGTTGGAAAAAGATCCCCATCCAAAAAATAAATTCTTTAAGCAACTTCATATGCTCATAGGCATCTCGAAAATCCAAAAATTCTCCTATCGGGACGTACGACCTGATTGCTCCCGTTTGGGATTTAAGCCCCTATACACTGTTCTTGAGTTATGAACCGATCTATGGATTGGAGAGACAAATTATGGTTATAACTTTTTTAAAATGGGTTAATTAAGTTTTTAGTCCCTATAAATATTCACAGTTTTGTTTTTAGTGCCTAAAAAATAAAATCACACTTTTTAGTCCCTGCGACATTTTCCTTAAGCCTTTTAGGGACCAAAACTGTTGCTGGAAATTTTTTACAAGGACTAAAATTGCTGATGGAAAAATTTATAGGGACTAAAAATGTTGATGGAAAATTTTATAAGAACTAAAAAATGTGATTTTATTTTGTAGGGACTAAAAACTTAATTAATCCTTTTAAAAATAGATTTTAGTAGTGTTATGTGTTTTTGTTATAATTTTTTCAACAAAGAATTTTTTAAGGAAAACTTCAAATGAAAAAATCTATTTGAATAGTTTATCTTAAAATGTCATTCTAAGTATTTTATTATTTTGTTATAATTTTTTTTGGAT
>Ga0315913_1007829_pt1 | contig 12748 bp, 6 predicted proteins | sample MpolsnodulesMG_FD_207736 | JGI IMG/M metagenome (GOLD analysis project Ga0315913, IMG submission 207736) | Medicago polymorpha root nodule microbial communities from Los Angeles, California, United States - small nodules | ecosystem: Host-associated > Plants > Roots > Nodule | place: USA... | reverse complement strand
CAATGGTTTAAATGCAAATAAAAGAAATAAATGTAATAATAACTAGAATTCATTGGTAAATGGCAAGTAAGTAAATTATTAATAAAATAACATTGGAATATGTGTATTAACCTTCCAACTCACGTGAAAGTGAAAGGGAAAGGACAACAAAGCTGGTACACTGCTCTATGTATTCCTATCCACTGTCACTTTGTAAGCATTGGCGGGCGGGGTCGGTTACCGCTGGGTCTAGGAATTTGATCCGCACCCGCCCGCATTAACCCATATATAAACGATTTTCACTCCGAATTGACCCGCGAAACTGATCCGATCCGCCCGTTTACAACCCGAGTCTTGTGGTTTACTCGGTTTTCGGCCAGGTCGGAAGAAACTGTCCACCCCTAGTCTATACTATCACCGATAATGTGCATGAATTACAACACATTAAACCTTTATTCATAAGCATAATTATCATTACCATTCATCACCGATAATATGCAATATCCCTTATACTTTAATTAAAATCAAAAGAGCATACAATGAATTCCCTATCAAGACACTCATCTATAGTTCAAAACTGGCTCAATTAATGGAAATGACTGCAACAACAGTGCTCCATTGTTCAAACAAAATTTGTCCAAGATGCTTAGGGGAACGAATGAAATTTCAAAAGAAAATCCATAAAACAAAAATTTAAAAATAACATCACTCCTATTATTTGCTAAAAGTTTGAATTCTCCGAACTGGTTCATGCACTAGTTCACACACAGACTACATAACTTCTTGAATGCTTCTGCTGCTAGTGAAATTACATGAGACAAATAAGAAAAGAATCTTGAGCAAAATTAAATCATGTAAATTCTTTACCAGCTGCCAAAGAAGACGTTATAGTGTGTGCGAGGAAACACTTGCCAGAAATGGAACGCGAAATTGTCTTTACACAACATAGATTAATTGGAGCACCACCCCTATTTCTTCAAATAATTGTGCCAAGAAACATTTTAAAAGAATAGCATACTGAAATGTAAAATCTCAAATTCAAAACCAAGAAACAGGCCAACATCAAAATCAACATAAAACTATAGAATTAGTTGGCAGAGAAAGTTTTCAACGTATTTTTCTTGCAAACTTGATGCATACAATTCTAAACAAAAAATCCAATAATAATTTCAAAAATAAAAAGCAACTGAACAAACCAAATCATCTGCCACATGACTCATATTGAGTATCGAGCATTGAAGTACATTCTTTAAAAGAAATAAAGAGAAGTTATAAGCAATAACTGCAATGGATATACTTATTCCAACTCTAATGGTAGGTTGCTCATACCATTTGTAGTCCAAGTTTAGATCACAAGTACACCTTGACTAAATAACATCCTTTCAAACTTTGAAGTGAAGAAGTAAGATTCTAAAGTTTGTGACTTCCACACAAATGTCAATGAAACATTAAGTTTCACCTCCTAGAACTCCTTAATCTTTGATCCCAAATTTGCCAATAAGTACGGCCTCCTGCATCATCTCATGGTCAGACCTATGAAAACTTACTTGAATTGAAACAAAACTGAATCGAAATATTTATCCATAAATTCATAAAATGTTTTAAAATATAGTTGGAATTTGCGTCGGTCATATTATGCCACTAATATACTACATGGCATTTGCGGCAGCCTTGATTTCGCTGCAAGGAAAAAGAAAAAAAAAGGACTTTGTGTCAACTTAAAGTCTGCTGCTATGGCTCCTTGGGATTTGCGGTGGCCTAAATTATGCCGCAAAAGTTTACGTGGCCCAAATTTGCATGGGTAAAATGCCCGCCGCATATTTGCCTTTGCACAGTCTTTTTGTGAGTTTGCGTGGGCAGTTGGCACATGCAAATCCTTAGAATTCTTGTAGTGTCCTTCTGGAACCCTTCAACCATCTTCGACTACCCATTAACTAAAACCACACCATCAACCTCAATCTTTACCCTTTTGATACCTTAACAGATCACAACCACCTCCACAGCTAATATATTGTATGGAGACCCATGAAACACATCGGAAGCAAAACACCCACCAAGCTCAGCCATCGGCGAACACCACTATTAGAAAAAACAAAATTAGAGAGGAAAATTAGTGGCGGAAAAAGTGAAATCCCTTACTAATTTCCTCGTCATAAAATTTAGTAATGAAATTAGAGATGGATTTCCCGTTTTTCCTCTAAATTTTCCTCATTAATTTTTTTTTTCTTTCTAGTAGTGCAGAGAACCAGCACCTCAACCAAAGAAGCAACCATAAAGATGCAAAACCAAAATTTGACATCTGAGAACACACGCCAAGCCTGACGTGAACCGAACAAGGACCAAACCCACACGAATCTGAACATCCAGCGCAAACCACAAACGATGACGTCGGAAAACGAACACCAATGAGGCGGTTGAAAGCCATGCACCATGCCCCACCTGAACTACACGTCAACCAATACACAACGCAACCACACAAAGCTACACGCAGCATACCCATAACAGCACCGCCGCAACACAAAACACCATAAAAAACCAACATAAAACACCATCAGACCCAAACTTGCAAACTGACCCATAACTTTGGGTCAAGTACCTTCAGCCCCCATCGAAACGTGAGAGGACAAGCCTATCAAAGATTTGTGATAAGTCAGAGAAACAACGATAGTACTTCTTTTAAAAAAATATAATAGGTTTTTTTTCTTCTAACGTTTAAAGATACTTTTTTTATGAAGTAGTCTATTGTGCATCATCATTTATATTAAGCATCTCATGCACATTTTGTCTGCTAAAGACTAAGGCCGGTCCAATAATATTCAAAAGTAAGTGAGCCCTAAAACAAATTTTGATATGTGAGCCCCCTTTTTCTTTTTGAGCAAAAGGAGACCCTTTTATCTATATATGAGACCTTTTGGCTTATAAATTTAAAGAAAATTTATTTTATCTTTTTGTTCGTAGGCTTAAAACAAGGATTTTATTGGCTTTATCCTTGGACCAACCTTGCTGAAGACACGTGTACTTTTTAATTTAATTACTTCACATATATTTATATTGTGACAAAGAAAAACTCTAATAGTACTCTTATAAATTATAATTGTCCCAAGAGGAAGTTGAAAATTAGAATTGCCTAAAAATAGTAGCATTGACTCATCTTGCACCACAACTTTTGAGGGGATCAGCGACCAAAAAGCAAAACGTCAAAATATATATCCTAAAATGGTACAAATTCAAACCATTAATCTATTTCATTGCCCCAAACAAAGTCTTTATATAATCCATCCCAATTATCCTCTTATCATATTTGTGTTCTTCAATCAATTAAGAGAAGCATAATCACTCTTATTGTCAAAATTAAAACAAAATGATGAAGGTTTCAAATATTTCAATTATCATTCTCTTAACCATTTCATCCATTTTCTTCATACCACCAATCCAATGCCATCAACCACCAAAGCTAGACTTAATTAAAAGTATATGTCGAGCAACACCTCATTACCATCTTTGTGTTATAACATTAAAATCAAATTTATATGCAGTAAAGTATATTGCATCAAATACTGACATCTCTGGATTTGTTCGCGTAACACTCAAGGTTGTCGCGACAAGAGCACCGGTCATATTAATGCAACTTCAAACTGTTCAAGCGCAAACCAAGGACACACAACTGAGAGCTGCTTTGGATATTTGCATTGCTTCATACACCAAGATATCAGAAGAACTTGTGCCACAAGCTCAGAAATGTGTAGACAAAGGTGATTATAATGGTGTCAAACAAAATGCAATCACTGTTGGAAATTTGGTTGATTCTTGTGCGAAGAAATGCAATGGCACCACTAGTTCAGCTGTTCTTTCGCAACTTGGGGATAGTAATCAATATGTGAAAAATATGTGTGCAATTACAGTCTCCATTGCTATCCAATTTTCTCAATCAAATCGTCAAACTTTAACATAAACTTTTTAGTACTAATTTGGGTATTGTCTTTTTTTTGTGTTTAAAAACAACAACAAAAAAATAAGACAAATCCAAAATCCTTTCAAAAAAAAAAAAGATAAACCCAAAATTTTGAATTTGTCTTATTTTGTGTGTATATAGTACTAATATGGGTTTTGCTAACCAGTGTCCTAAAGACAATGGTTAAGGATGTCAAAAATAAAAAAAATTCATTAAAAACAACAATTTTTTGACTTTTATAAAGTTAAATATTTCACTTTTTCATCAATTTTCAATGTATAGTTTCTATATTAATTTTCTTAACTAGTGGCATTTCCCTACTAATATATATGTCTTTTATGGCCGTCATGATTTTTTTTCTTATGTTGATCATTGTCCATAATTTGTACATTAGTTATGCTTTAATATGGCCAGTCAAAAGCTGCGAGCTTCTTGTATTGAATAGTTTTATTTAGCTAGGCAATTGTAAATGCAATTTTTTTTATAAATTGTAAATGCAATTAATAAAGTTGATTATCATATTATATTATGTGAAGTGGTAACTGGGTTTCTTTTTCCATCTAATTGTTGAATATTCTTCCGTCTCTTTCTTGTAACCCTAGTTTATTCATCCTCATCATTTTAGAGGGCCTTTTTTTTTTTTTTTTAAGAACGTATTTTTTGTATTGAAATAAGTAGTTTCAATGTAGTTTTTTTTTTTTTGTCAAAAAAAAAAGTTGTTTCAATGTAGATCTAATATTTTGTTTGTATTAAACGTGATCTTGTCGTCTATAAAGGTAGAGTTGTTTTATTCGTCGTTTTAGTGCGGAATTTTTAATTTTCCCATCTTATTGTGGTGTGTGTTTTATTTAAATTGATAGATCAATGTTTATCAACAATAATTATTTAATAATCAACTTTTTATTTAATTTTTTAATTTTTCTTTTATAAAAATGAAAACGATTTGACAGAGGCATGTTCCACGCAAAAGCTCATGACAAATGCAGTCAGTCAGAACAAGTGGCAGGGACTATGACATGGGTTGAGCTAGGGGTAATGCCAGTGCTTTAGACATGGTTCCGCCATTTGCAAATTTCCTAGGGGTTAAACCCCTCCCTTTTAGCGCGTTTGTTAGGGATTTCGCCCCTGAAAAATATGTAGATTTCTTGTAGTTTGATTACACTTGCCACTTTCATTTTGTCCCATTTGTAAGAATTTTATCTTTTTATGCTATTAACCCAAGGTTGTAATCTATAGGAACTCACCCCAACTTAATCCCACAACTTTGTAAACTTCCTCTCCAAAACCTCTGCACCCAAGCTTAGAGCTGTGATGTTATAATTTTCTTTGCAAACTAATCATTTTCAGTTTTAGCCTAATTAATTTGTAATATTATTAATGTATATTCTACAAGTTTGAATGAATGATTAACTTCTTTAGTCAAAATATATAAGATAAAATTGGGAGCTCATGTAGCGATGATTGAAAATTAGTATATAAAACAATAATAAAAATCTTGATTTGATTTAAAACAAAAGAATATATACATTGGTCTTTAAGGCCTAACTCCACTAACAATGTCAATAGTGTTAGATTGAACACCTTCGTCCAAGTTCAAAAGCAAGACTTCATAGTTTTATGTAAATTTTAGATGATGTTTATCATTTTATCTACCAACAAACAAAAATTAAACATTCTTTTTAATATGCATGGCTTCGTGTTGTCAAAACATATGGGTATTTTTTTAGGGGACGTATCGGTATTTTTCTCACAAGCAAAAGAGAGAATATACAAATATAAGACACTACAATACAAGTAATATCCCTATTCAAAAAACTTTTCCCAAATGTTAGTTTCTACACAAAAGAAAATAAAAATTCTGCTGCTAAGCACATCATTTATAGAACAACGATGGCTCAATTTTAATTTGAGTCAAGAAAAACTATTTCCAAGACATCTTGATTTTTTTTCCAATATTGTTATATGCAAAATTCAATTCAACGGTTTATATTTGACTGACCACAGTACAATACCATTTCATTAAAATTCAGTATAGAGTTCGAATAATATTATTTCGACAACCAATATGAATGAATTCAAAGACAAGCAAGCACCCAGAGTCAGGGATATCTTAAATTAGGGGTGTTCATGTTCAAACGCACATTTACTTTTCTCTCTATTTGTGAATTTAGTATCATGATTAATAATTTATAAAGAAAAAAATAGAAATTTGTTTTGTATTTGTTTACTAAAAAAAATCACATTCTTAATAATCAGTTATAGAGAATATACTCAAAACAATTTTCTATTTAGATCCCTTTTAAAAAAATCTCATTTAAATCAATTTTTAGGTTATTTTCATATTCTCATTTTTTTTAAGAATCGGTAACGAATTGATTAAAACTTCCAAACAAAATTATTTAAAAAATATATACATTTTTTATGAAATAAGCTGTAATAAACGGATTCTAGAACAATCACACGCAAATTGAGATTACATGACCTTATATCCTTCTTGTGTTTTTTTTTTGTTAACCTCTTGTTTCTATGGAAAATATGAGTCTAGTAATTCATAGTTTGGTCGAGAAGAGAGTAAAGTTTGATCAATAAACATTTTAAATCAAGTTTGGGTTCTCCGAAACAATCGTTTTAAAAAGTGTTCATTAACCATTTGAATTCAATTACTTGTTATATCCTTCCTGAACAGAGCCGTATCTGAGGCAGGACGACCGCCCTAGACTCCAAAAAATAAGTACAGAATTTGGGCCCCAAATTCTTGTTTTAGGAGTCTATTAGGCCTAAAAAAATTGCTTAGTTTTTTGTATCAAGTTTGATGTTTATATATATTTAGTAGTTAGTATTCAAATTGTAGGATCGCCCTTATGCCACCAAAATCTCAGAAACGGCCCTCTGTTCCTGGATTGCATAACCTTGTTTGAGCATCAAACTAATTGTCACTTCAACAATTGCGTATATTACATAAAGATGCAATTTTTCTATCTCTGCCCGTTCGGAAAGAACATATCTTAATGGCTGGAAAGTTTTGGAATACTGGAACAGTCACACGCAAATTGTCTTTTATTCATACTTGGAAAGAAAAAATCTGCATAATTTTAAACAGAGAATATTCACTTGCAAATTGCAATTGCAGCATGCTGGAAAAATTGCGTGCAAGCTTCATTGAAATATATTCACTTGCTTCTATATATGATGAACTCTCTTTATCTTTTTACTTTACTTTTTTTCTTTATTTTTTAAGTTATCTAAATTTCGTCACATATTTATGTATCTACTCTTCTTTATTATGATACTCCTTTAAGTTTTAAAATAATTGTCGTTTTAACATATAAAAAAAATATGACGTTGATTATTACTTTTTTTTAATTTTATTTATTATATTTTTATAACAACGATTAGCAACTAATAATTATACACGTAAAAAAAACAACTAATAATTATAGTTTTATTTTGTAACCAAAAAAAAATTTATAGGTTTTATTTAATCGTTGTGACAAAACCTAAGTGGAAGTATTAACTTGAATTTAGATATGTCACAATTTTGTTTTCCATAACTTTACCTTTTTAGCAAGTACTGTACGTGATCACGCTTTAAGGTTTTGCTAAATAAATCAACTGTCTTATCAAAATAACTTTCTACTATGAATGGGCTATATTTAGAAAAGTGTACATAGAAAGAGGATTTGATCACATAACTTTCTACAAAACCTTATCGTTAAGACACTAATTTCAAACCCACCTTCCGCTCCAGCTTGTCTTAAGATGTACATACACAAAGAACTTTTTGCCAATATGCTTTTTCTCCATAATACTCTTACAAATTTGAGGCTATATATGCATGTTAAAGTCTGAATAATTGAATCTTTGTGTTAAAGTCTGAATAATGCAATTATATAGGCTAAATTATCTATTTGTAGGTAATGGTAGTTTATATCCGTTTGTGCTTATTAGCTGTGATTTCTTCAAATTCAAAATACTCCGTAATAAATCATTTATAAATTCCATAGTACACTTTCACTAGGTTAGTTAGTGGTTCTTCCCTAGCTATCTTTATAGGAAATGTGCCAATTATGAATTTATAGCTGTAAAATATTATCTACTTGTAGATCATTGCCTTCTTTTTTTTCCTTGAATTAGTTCAGACGATGTACTTATTGAAAATTTATATTTTAACTAAACTTTAATCACAAAGGTAGTTAGTAAAACTTTTTCTATAAATACCAATAATAGATTGGTTCAAGTGGCTTCTTGGTGTATCTTTTTTCGTTTTTCTCTTTGTGCTCTTTTGGTGAGTTCCCGAGTAGGGATTGCCCTTTTGAGTTTGTACCTGAACTTATCTTTCTTGTGTTATATATTTTCCTTGCTATTCAAACAAAAAGATTGACCTAAGTGGTTATAGGAACTAAGACCCCTTAAGTAAGTGACGAGGGATTCCATCTCAAACTTTTATATATGAAAATAATTTGGATAGAATGGAACAACTCGTTGTGTGCCTCACATATTCATCGACGAGATTATTCAGTATTGAACGGCAATTAAAATTTTGTACCTAGCTATAACATGATAATGAAAAAAAAGCTTTCTGTTAGATGAAATTCATTTGGTTCAAAGAATTCGTTAATAATTTATGTCTCATCAATTACTTAGATTAGGGGTCTACTCTATTGGGTAAGCTCGTTATAGATAAGCCTAATATATTTTTACAATTTTGATGACTCTAATTTAGATCTTATTAGGTTATTTGAACTAGTTTTTCTTCTTATATTGATTTAGTAGTTAATACATACTCAAATAAACACACATAAAGAGAAAAAAAAGTGTGGAGATTTGAAATCCCACGTAAAATATTTTCACACTAGGGTTGTAATAACGGGAAAAGTAGCTATTTGAAACCGTAATGTTAAAAAAAATATTAACTCCATTTCATAAATAGGGATTATATATGTCACTTGATCAACCATATTATTCACCTAAAATATGAAAATAGCAATAACTAACTTTCACATGCCTAGAGGCTTGGCAGCACGTAAAATTTAGCTCTAAAATTTAGTGTGCCTACGTAAAGTGCACGAAAGATATGAAGACATATAGTGTAGTGATAAGTTGAATTTTTTTTTTGAGGAAAGTATAGTGATAAGTTGAATGGCTACAGTTACAGTTAAACCTAGCTAGCTAGCTACAAAGCATAGGAAGCCATATGTATTATGTATATATATCTATGGAAATGGAAATTATACACCAATATCTTCCATTATCCATCTTTGGCCATCATCAAGATATGAACCATATTCTTTCAAACAAAAAAAAGATATGAACCATATTATAGCTATTTCCTTGCTTGGTAACATACGTCATCATTGAATGGCTCAAGCCCATGTTTGTATGAACCTCATTAAGGAAGAGTGATGATGATAAAAAGCTAGTAGTACTATTGTACAAAAAGCTATTGCTCAAGTAATAATGTTTAACTTTTTCCACTCGTGCATTGTTTAAAAGTCATGGGACAATCCTAACACTTTTTCATTCTGCCTCCAGTTTTAAATATCCTGAAATTTTTGGTAATTTTTTTATTCTATTTATAAGAAAAAATTAAATTTTAAAATGTATTAAGTGTTAAGAAAATTATACCATTTTTTTTTGGGGAAGAGTATTCAAAAAAGAAACAGATTGATACAAAGAGTACAAGAGTACTCAAAAACCAAACAATAAACCGAATAAGCAAAACAAATATACCAAAGAAAAACTAGCCATGGGCAAGAAAAGGGGAACAAACACCACAACTCGGACAAGAAGCACTCACTTGGGGGGGAAAGACCTGGCTCAAACCCACTATCGGCCCCAACACAGAACAAGTTCGGCTCACTCGTAGTAGGAACAAAAATGCCTAGAGGACTTACCAAATAAACATTTCCTAGAGGAGAAAATAATCATTTCAACCAATTTGACCGCTCAACCGAGTGTCAATCCAAATCAAACACTTCCTAACCCTAGCCCCGCCTCAAGTGCTTGAAAAGAAGAGAACAAACTAACCAAATGTGGAGGCATGTACTAAAATTCAACATAACCACCTAAAAATGTTACACCAAACTTGAATAACAAAATCATGAGTGACAAACATACGGCAAGAAGACTCCACATCAGAACTACAAAAACACACCCGATACCACTAGGGTCGACTATCACCCTCTACTTGAATAGATCGAGGCTCATAAGAATCCTATTATGAAGTCACTTCCAAAAAGAAAGAAAAAAAAAAGACAATTACCTTAGAAGGGGTCTAATTCTTCCGAACCATACCCTCATTAGTTATCTATTTTACATATAATAACAATAAAAAATATTTATTATCAAAATTAATTTGGAACAACCTTTCAAAATTATAATGTCTTGACGATTTATTTTTCTTTCATATGTATATATTAATTTTCTCTCATCTGTAGTTAGCTCCCAACCGGCCAACCCCATCATCACTAATTGCAATAACCAGATATGAACAAATTCCAAGTTTACTTAACATACCTTCCTCAATTAAACCTCTATCTACGTAACATACCTTCCTCAAGGAAGATTCATGTGGCCATAGATCATGTTGCCACAATTAGAATAGTCCAAAAAATAAAGTAAAACCCTAATATCACTTTGTATAGGTGAACAAATCCTGTCAAACAAATAAAAGTAAACAAAGATCAAAGAAACTGCACACACATGAGAAAAGAAGAATATTCACCAATAAAAAAAGGATGAAATAATTCATCATGGAATAAAATCTCTATAGTTACAATTACAAAGAAGAACTCATATAAAAGGAAATAAAAAAATTAATAATAATGAAATAAGCAAAATCAAAATCCCAGGGCCTTTTATAAGCTACAATGTCATTTTAAAACCAAATCAATTAACCACCAAAAGGTTAATTAACTTGATATAAACTCAAACCTATAGCTGCAAAAGATATATATAGACACATAAAATTAATTCATAGTAATAATAAATAATATATGACCAATACCATCTATGATCATTAATGTTGTTCTTTGATTGAATCTTTTTCTTGTTTTTTCATCTGAATAATATCTTGAAGCAACCCATTGTCTCTTAACAAAGCCTCATTAACAAACCCTGAAGATCCAAAACCTTGGTCATTCACAAAACCACCAAACGACGACGTGTTAACATAACTACCACTAGAACCATCAACATAACTAGAAGAAGGGGGTGTAGTAGTAGTATTGTACAACAATGTTGGTAGAAGAAAGTGTGAGTGTGAGTGTGAAGCACCGAAGCTAGTAGGTTGGTGAACGAAGCTGAGGTTAGGACGTGACGTGGCAGGAGAAGGATGTGTGTGTTGACCCTCGTAAGTAGTGACGACAATAGAAGAATCATCGGAAGAACGCTCCACGCGCTTTTTCACGCCGCAACTTGCCGTTGTACAACGATAGTAGCTCCTGTTTTTGTTTCAACGCGGTTACATTTACGTGTCCCGCAAGTCAAATATTATATTAATTAACTAATTAATTAGTGAACTACTACACTGTTGTTTATTGTAGAACACAAGAGAAATGAAATGGAAGAAATTAGTTTAATTTAAGATTATGTATATGTACCTGGGAAAAGGACTGTTTTTCACAGCTTTTTGGCCATATTTACGCCACCTATAACCATCATCTAGATGATCAACTTCACTCTTTGTCATGAAAGCAAATCTGGGTTCTCTTTCCTTTTTTTGGTTCTTTTTCTTTGCTTTTAATCTGTAATAAGATTTATACAAAATCACCATTAGTTAGTATAATTATGCTTCTCTTTTTTTAATAATGACACTTATAAAAATAAAAAAATGAAAAATGTTCTTGTAATAAATATTGTGATTTTTTTGCTTGAAAATCTAATTTACTTTTTATAAGATTTACTTAGCTAAAACCCTTATTTCTATTTTATTTAATAATTTCTTCTAGAATAACAAGACTAATAAAAATGATAAAGTGATTAAAGGAAGGAAAAAAAAACAGAGAGAAATGATGAGAATAGCAACGACAAGAACAGAAGGATATTTTAAGTTCAATGAATAGAAACAGAAACTGTTCCATGTTTCATTAAAATATCTCCACTCATTCACGCGTTTTCTTAATTGTCACAAAAAAATAAAAAAAGAGAGAAAAATAAATACAAGTTTTTAATTATTGATTAATGGTAATACTCACTGTTTCTTAGTCTTGTCTTCTTCATCTTGGTCATCTCCTTCTAACTCTGCTTCGTTTTTTGAAAGCTTACCTCTATGATGTTCTAAGGTGTTGTTAACTGTGGCTTCGTTAGACGAGGAAGAAATCGAAGAAGAATTCGGTGACACCGGAGTGTTCAACACCTCGGATGAGTCCGGGATGTTAGAACTCCCCGGTGACGGAAGAGTGTGGTGGGTTGTTGTTGTTGTTGTTGTTGTTGTGGCGACGGTGGGAACCCAATCTGATAATAAAAAAGTGCTGTTGTTGTTCATGTAATCATGGGAACCCAACAAGTCCATGAACCCAAAAGAAGAAGATTTTTGGTCACAAGAGGAAGATGTCATGGTGTCAAAGAAGGTAGAGATTGAAGGTTGAAAAGGGAATAAAGATGTGTTGTTGTTGGTGGTGGTGGTTGTTGGAATCTCATCGGAGAATGCCATGGTGGTGGTGGTGGTGGTGGATGATGAGTTGGTGGGGTTTATGTGCTCCTCTCTCTTCTCCTCCTCCATTGATTTTTATGCTGTTATATGTATCAATACAAAGCATGGCACATATTCCTTTTTTTATTTTTATTTATTTTTGCTTTTTATTTTTGTTTAGAGAT